>SPKZ01000799.1_pt1 | contig 18553 bp, 16 predicted proteins | sample 2456571 | NCBI WGS metagenome assembly SPKZ01 (sample SAMN11192286, study PRJNA482655) | marine metagenome | biome: ENVO:00000447; feature: ENVO:00000244|ENVO:00000211|ENVO:00000569|ENVO:00002023; material: ENVO:00002151; isolation source: ocean water from marine abyssalpelagic zone ...
CCGTGCGGCCGATCAGCGAACACATTCGAAGGATTCCCCCCCAACCAGCCCGAGCAGCGCCAGGCGCCTCGTGGCCACTGGAGACCGCATGACGAGTTCCGCCCCGGACCGCCCGGCCTACAAGGTCGCCGACATTCAACTCGCCGCTGCCGGGCGCAATGAGATCCGCCTGGCCGAGCACGAGATGCCCGGCCTGATGGCGCTTCGCGAGCGGTATGGCGAGAGCAAGCCCCTCGCGAACCTCAAGATCATGGGCAGCCTGCACATGACGGTGCAGACCGCGGTCCTGATCGAGACCCTGGTCGAGCTGGGCGCCGACGTGCGCTGGGTGAGCTGCAACATCTTCTCTACCCAGGACGCCGCGGCGGCGGCCGTCGCCGTCGGTCCGGTCGGCACGCCCGAAGATCCCCAGGGCGTCCCAGTGTTCGCGTGGAAGGGCGAATCCCTCGACGAGTACTGGTGGTGCACCGAGGTCGCGCTCCAGTGGCCCGACGGCTCCGGCCCCGACCAGATCGTCGACGACGGCGGCGATGCCACGCTCCTCGTCCACAAGGGCGCCGAGTTCGAAAAGGATGGCGTGGTTCCGGAATTCGACCCGGAGAACGACTCCGAAGAGTGGGGCGTCATCCTCGAGCTTCTGCGCCACGAACTCACCCGCGACAACACGCGCTTCACGGAGATCGCGGAGAACATCAAGGGAGTTTCCGAAGAGACCACCACCGGCGTTCACCGCCTCTATCAGATGGCCAAGGAAGGAACCCTCCAGTTCCCCGCCATCAACGTCAACGACTCGGTCACGAAGAGCAAGTTCGACAACATCTACGGCTGCCGTCACTCGCTGCCCGACGGCCTGATGCGCGCTACCGACGTGATGCTCGGCGGCAAGGTGGCGGTCGTGGCCGGCTTCGGCGAGGTGGGCAAGGGCTGCGCCCAGGCGCTGCGCGGTCAGGGCTGCCGCGTGATCGTCACGGAGATCGACCCGATCTGTGCACTCCAGGCCGCGATGGAGGGCTACCAGGTAGCGACGCTCGAATCGGTGGTGGCGACAGCCGACATCTTCATCACGACGACCGGGAACTTCGACATCCTCACGGCCGAACACATGAGCCGCATGAAGGACAAGGCCATCGTCGGCAACATCGGCCACTTCGACAACGAGATCGACATGGCCGGCCTGAAGAAGATCGCGGGCATCCGCCAGGTCAACATCAAGCCGCAATTCGACGAGTGGGTGTTTCCGGACGGCCACAGCATCCTCCTCCTCGCGGAGGGTCGCCTGCTCAACCTGGGCTGCGCGACCGGGCACCCGAGCTTCGTGATGTCGGCTTCGTTCACGAACCAGGTGCTCGCGCAGATCGAGCTGCACGAGAACGCCGGGAAGTACGACAACGAGGTCTACATGCTCCCCAAGCACCTCGACGAGGAGGTTGCCCGGCTCCACCTCGACCAGCTGGGCGTCGAGCTCACGACGCTCACGAAGGAACAGGCCGATTACATCGGCGTGCCAGTCGATGGGCCCTACAAGCCAGATTACTATCGATATTAGAACCAGCGGCAGCGGTCAGCTGACGGGAAACGCCGTAGACGTTCCGCTTCAGCTGACCGCTGGCGCTGGTTTTCTCTGTTTTCAGACATCTGGTGGGTTAAACCTTTGGTGCCCCCACAGCCGATAGACGAGGAATGGCCTTGAACCGCTTGCGTCTGTTCTCCTTGCTCCTCGCGCTCCTGCTGGCCCTTCTGCCGGACAGCGCCTCCGCGACGCTGCGCTGTGAGATGCTCCCGAACTTCTTCCGCAGCTACCTGCAGAACCACGTCCGATTCCGCGAGCTCACGCCGGAAATCGAGCAACGGACGATCGACACCTACCTGCGCCGCCTCGATCCCGGGCGGAACCTTCTGACGGCACCGGAAGCGGGAAAAGTGGTGCAGGGTCTCGAAGGGCTGTTCGACCAGGTTCTCTCGGGAGAGTGCTCGGGGCTGACCGAGCTGCACCGGGACTTCGTCGTCGCCAACCAGGCGGTCGTCGACCTCGTGACGGAGGTCCTCGAGAGCAACGACTACGCGATCGACTCCACGGTCGAGCTGGTCATCGACCCCGACGAACGGGGCTATCCCGAGAACGAGGAGGAGCGGCGGAAGCTGCTCATGAGCCTCATCCACTTCCAGATATCGAACTATTTGAGCTCGGACTCGTCGCTCAAGGAAGCGCGGGAGCGCCTGATCCGCCGCTACGTGCGACGCCAGGATCGGCTCGAGGATCTCGACACCGAGGCGATCTACGCGTCATTCCTCGACGCGTTTGCGCTTTCGCTCGATCCGCACTCGAACTACCTCTCCGCAGAGACGTGGGAGGATTTCAAGATTCAGATGACGCTGTCGCTCGAGGGCATCGGCGTGGCCCTCTCCGAGCGCGACGGCTATGCGGTGGCCGAGCACATCATCCCCGGAGGTGCGGCGGACCGACAGAAGGGGCTGCAGCCGAAGGACAAGATCATCGCCGTGGCCCAGGAGGGCGGCGCGCCGGTCGACATCATCGACATGCCGCTGCGTGAGGCCGTGAGTCTGATCCGGGGCGAGCGCGGCACGAAGGTCATCCTCACCGTGCTGCGCCAGGGCCAGAAGACCGAGCGCCTGACGGTGACGATCGTGCGCGACAAGATCAATCTCGAAGAGCAGGCGGCGAGCCTGCGCTTCGAAGACGTGGCCGTGGGCGAAAACAAGCTCAAGATCGCGGTCCTGGAATTGCCGTCGTTCTACGGCGATGCTGACCCCGACGAGCGCCAGTCCTCGAAGGACGTCGCGAAGCTGCTGCAGCAGGTCAACGAAGAAGGCGCCGACGGTCTCGTCCTCGACCTCTCGCGTAACGGCGGCGGCCTCCTCGATCAGGCAGTGATCATCTCGGGCTACTTCCTGCGCCGGGGCGAAATCGTGCGCGTCGAGACCGGGCGCGGCCAGAAGCAGCCCTACGTCGACCGCGACGACCGAATCCTCTACGACGGCCCGATGGTCGTGCATACCTCGCGCATGAGCGCATCGGCGTCCGAGATCCTCGCGGGCGCACTCAAGGACTACGGCCGCGCAGTGATCGCCGGCGACGACCACACGTTTGGCAAGGGCACCGTCCAGTCCGTGCAAGCACTCCCGCCGGGACAGGGCGCCTTCAAGATCACCACGGCCATGTTCTTCCGGCCGGGTGGCAAGTCGACACAGCGCAACGGCGTCGCCGCAGACGTCGTGATCCCGTCGCTGTTCTCGAACGACGACCTCGGCGAGAAGACCCAGCGCTTCTCACTCCCCACGCAGGAGGTCGCCCCGTTCCTGAGCAAGACCGCCAACGCCTCCCGCGCCGAGAATCGTTGGAACAGGGTCACCCAGGACCAGATTCGTACGCTCGTGGCGCGCTCGAAGGTGCGCATCGAGAAGGCCGAAGCGTTCGAGACGATCCGCAAGAAGCTCGCCGAGCAGCGCGCGAATGGCGGCATCGTCCGACTTGCGGACATCCTGAAGGATCAGAACGACAGCAAGGTCGAGGAAAAGGCAAAGGCCAAGGACGTCGAAGACGCCACCGGCGAGACGGAGTCCAAGGAGGCGCACGCCGCCGACGAAATGCTGAGCACGGACGACGTAGTAGACAAGGAGCCCACGCCCGAGCTCGTCGAAGCCATCAAAGTCCTGACCGATCTCGTCGAGATCCGGCGGCAGGCGCGGGTCGCGAGCCACACGCTCTGATCGGCGCGGCCGACCGGCCCCCACCACCGGAGTCGAAACATGGCCCTCCAAATCAAGAGCGCACCTTCCACTCCCGCCGACGCCGAGAAGATCAGCGCCGAGATCCGGGCGTCGATCGAGAAGGCCATCGAGGGCGCCGCGGTCGAAGTCACGGCGACGGGACCCGGCCACTTCGAGATCCAGGTGACGTCGTCGTCCTTCGATGGCGAGACCCGCGTCGTTCAGCAGCAGCGGGTCTACTCGGCAATCGCCCATTTCATGAAGGGTGACGACGCTCCCGTCCACGCAGTGGACCGACTCCGCACCCTGCTCCCCTAGCGAGCGCCGGTATCCTCTGGTGACCCGTTCACGCAGAGGAAATCCCCGCTTCTTCGAGGGAACCGCGCTGGAGGGAGCGCTCTAGGAGCGCCGGGAGCGCCCCCGCAGCGCCGCGACGTCGTCCACGGAAAGCAGACGTCCGCGCCCTCCGAGAGCCGTGCAGCACACCGCCGCCGCTCGTGCGGCGAGTGCGACGGCCGCGCCGAACGTGAAGCCGTGCGCGAGACCGGCGGCAAACGCGCCGTGGAACGTGTCCCCTGCGCCGGTCGTGTCCACCACGCGCGCGCGCCGCGCTGCGTACCGGTGGACCTTGCCGCCGTGGAGGTAGACGCCTCCGCGCTCGCCGAGGGTCACGATGGGCGCAGCGCCGTGCTCGGTGTGGAGACGTCGGAGCGTCGCGACGGGATCGGGTCCCGCGTACGCATTCGCGAACTGCATCGGCACCACGGGGTGATCGACGTACGGGAGCAGCTTCAGGAAGTCCGCGCGCGGGTGACTGAAATCTGCGACCACGGTGGCTCCGACCTCACGGGCCCGGCGCACCGCTCGACGCGCCTGGGCGGGAAAATGTCCATCGACGAGCAGAATCGACCCCGTGCGGATGGCCGAAAGGTCGAAATCCGGTGTCGTGCGTTCGAGCTTGCGGCGATCGGCCACGAAGAATCGGCGGTCGGCGGTCGTGCCATCCACGAGAACGACCGCCACGGTGGTGACGTGGTCGGGTGAGACCACGAGTCCGCGCACCGAAACCCGGGCCTCGCGCAGCCAGCGCGACACGCGGCCACCGTCCGGGTCGTCGCCGACGAGCGACAGGATCCGCGCTCGGCAGCCGAGCGCCGCGGCCTGCACGAGCGCCGTGCTCACCATTCCACCGCCGCTTTCGATGCGGCGCTGGTAGCGGACGCGATCCGCGGGATCGAAGGACTCGACCACGTACACATGGTCGACAACGGCGAGCCCGAGACCGACGATCGGTCTCGTGACCGGCTTGCGGGCGCTCTTGTCCGACAAGCCACGGAGTCTACTCGACCCACGTCCGCGGGAGATCGGCTGCGTTTCCCGTGAATCCCCCCGCCTCCACCGCTTTGTGCGAAAGACCGCGCTTCCGGCGAACCGCCTACCTCCAAGTGGTGGGCGGCGCGCGAGGAACTCGACGCACCCGACATCGTGGCGACTCATTCGCGTCGACTAGCGGGTGGCGCGCCCCCGCGCGGGGCCAGCGGATACACGATGTGGCCGCTGCGGTCCTTCTTCGACCACTCCGCCAGTCGCACCTCGACCCAGCGGCGAACGTCCGCGACGAGCGCGCCCCGTTTTGCAAGGAGCTCGGGATTGCGCGCGAAATACGCGCGGAGAAAGCGCGCCCGGTCGGTGCGCGGCAGCCAGGGGTAGAGATCGGTCGCGTAGGCCTCGAGCTGGCCGAGAGCGCGGACGCGGCGACGCCACGTGGGCCTCCGCGCGGGTACCAGGGAATCGAGGTCGACCAGCAACAGACCCCCCGCATCGGCGACGAGCAGGTTCGAGTGCTTGAAGTCGGCGTGATCGACGCCGGTTGCGTGCAGCTCGCCCACGAGATCCCCCAGCGCGTCCGCGAGAGCGCGCCGCCGCGTCGGCTGCGTTGCGATCTCCGGCAGCACGGCGGGTAGCGGAGACGCGTTTCCGAGGTAGCGGGTGACGAGGAAGCTCTCGACCGGAAAGCCGAAGCGTCTCCGCTCGGCGATCGCGTACGGCTCCGGGGTGGCGACGTCCGTGACGGCGAGGCGCCGCGCGCCGGCGAGCGCTCGTGCGGCGCGCGAGCCGAAGATCCGGTCCGAGCAGGCGCCCCGCGGTCCGCGCCATCGGCACCATTTCACGGCGACATCGATCGCGCCGAGGGAAACCCGGCTCACACTCGCCGCGGGTCCCCAGTGATCGCACGCCTCCCGCCCGCGGCGGTCGTTCTCGCGGTGGCGCTCGATCGCGGCGAGCACAGCCTCGGCTGCCACACCGGGTGCATGGAAGAGGTCGAGATCTGCGATACGGGTTCGGACGAACTCTCGAAACACCGCCGATGATACCATCCGCTCCACCCTACGATGCCGATCCCCTGGGTGACATCGAGCTCGACTTCATCGAGTCGGCGTTCATTCCGGCGCCCGGCACGGCTCTCAGCATGGGCCCAGGTCTCGCGGTACTCGCCTCGTTCCGACGCCGCGGTTGATCTCGACCCCCGACGTCGTCAGGCGTCCGGTGGGAACTTCTCGAGCATCCTGCGCACGGCCTCGTCGATGATCGCCTCGCTCTCCTGCGGCGTCGACGTATTCGTGACCTCGGCCTGAGCGGTACCGCGCCACAGGAGCTTCGAGGTGCCAAGCGCCGCGATGTCGAGGACGAGGGTGCCCTGCTCGTATTCGCGCACGTAGGTGCGCGATCCGGCGCCGTAGTCGTAGCTCCCCCAGCCGGGGCGATAGCCGTAGTAGTCGTTCAGCACGCGAACGTCGAGCTTGTTCTCGACCGCCGCGAAGTAGCTGACGACGAAGTCGACGGGTCCAGTCGATTTCTGTGAATAGCCGCTCGCTGCGAGCTCGCGGTCCACCGCCCGGCGAACGCGGCCTTCCACGAGCGAGTCGTTGCCGCGGGGATCGTCGGCCTCGGCGCTCTTGCCCCACCGGTAGGTCTCGAGCGTGTTGAAATCGACAGAGGGGTCCCAATCCGTGGAGATGTCCATCGTCGCGCAGCCGGAGGACGCGAAGGCGAGGGTAAGCACCCACGCCAGCGCCGCGCGACGCGAGCGACGGCGGGGAACGCTGGAAGATCGCGGCGCACGAAACATCGGGATACTCCTCGGGCTCGTCGAGGTCGGCCTCGTGGCGCCATTCTACTCGGAGCCCGAGGCGATTTCCGCTGGTTGCACGCACCCGGCAGAGTGCGAGAATTCCGAGGCGTCCGCGTCCAAGAAGAGCCCTGTCGTCGGAGATTGCCCAGAGTGCTCCAGCGCTACCGTCACGGCTACCTCCTCGCGTCCCTGCTGATGCTGCTCTTCATCTACCCGTTCATGGGTCGCGATGGCCTCGGCACGGCGCTGATGGACATGGCGCTCGTCCTCACGATGGTGACGAGCATCCTCGCGTGCTCGGTGAACCTGCGTCAGTCCATCGTGGGGCTGGTGCTCATCGCGCTGATGCAGCTGGTCTTCTTGTACCGATACGGCAACGACGATGCGGGGCTGATCGGTGTGTACCCGGGCCTCGGTCTGCTCGTGTTCTCATACGTGACGTTCCTGATGTTGCGCAAGATCTTCCTGGCCACGCCGCGAGTCACCGCCGACACGATCTACGGCGCGCTCTCGATCTACATGATGCTCGGGATCCTCTGGACGTTCGCCTACACGCTGCTCGAGATCCGCGAGCCGGGCTCGTTCGACTTCGGCGAATCCATCACCGCGCCGAGGTTCGACCGCTTCATGGGCTTCAGCTTCGTGACGATCACGACGCTCGGGTACGGGAACGTCGTGCCGACGAACCCGCGCGCGGACGCGCTCTCCGCCGCCGAGGCGGTGGTGGGCCAGGTCTACCTGACGGTGATGCTCGCGCGCCTCGTCGCGCTCCAGCTCACCCAGGCGGGCCGATCGGGCGGCGACGACGCGTCAGCCTGACGCACGGGTCAGCTGCCGAACGCCCCTCGCAGCGCGGCCGCCGCCTCTTCCTGGGCCTGCCCCGCCTTCGCCATCAGGCCGACCATGCCGAAGAACCCGTGGAATACCCCGTCGTAGGGTGAGTACGTGACCTCCACCCCCGCGGCCTCGAGCTTCTTCGCGTAGGCCTCACCCTCGTCGCAGAGCGGGTCGAACTCGGCGGTGATCACGAGCGCCGCCGGCAGACCCGAGGCGTCCTTCGCACGAAGCGGCGCCGCGTACTCGTGATTTCGCTGCTCTGCTTCGGGAGCGTAGTGGTCGTCGAACCAGATCATCGCGGCGCGGGTGAGGAAGTAGCCCTCGCCGTTGCGCTGCATCGAAGCGTTGTCGCGGTCGAAGTCGGTGACGGGATACACGAGGAGCTGGAAGACGAGGGGCGGACCGCCGCGATCCCGCGCCATGAGGGGAACGACGGCGGCGAGGTTGCCCCCCGCGCTGTCGCCACCCACGGCGATCTTCGACGCATCGACACCGAGAGACTTCGCGTTGTCGTGGGTCCACTGCGTCGCCGCGTAGCAGTCCTCGGCGGCTGCCGGAAAGCGATCCTCCGGCGCGAGTCGGTAGTCGACCGACACGACGACGCACTTGGCGAGGTCAGCGAGCGCGCGCGCCTGACCATCGTGCGAGTCGAGACTTCCGATCACCCAGCCACCGCCGTGAAAGAACACCAGCACGGGATGACCGGATGCGGGGGCCGCGCCGTTCGGCGTGTAGATACGCACCGGGATCTCGCTGTCTGGACCCGGGATCGTCCGGTTCTCGATGTTGGCGACCGCGACCTCCGGCATCGGCGCCTTCGGCGCCTGTTCCATCTGCTTGCGGGCTTCCACCGGCGTGAGGTCCCAGGGCAAGGGACCGGCGCTCAACATGGCATCCATCAGGGCCTTGGCATCGGCATCGAGGGGCATGGGATCCTCCGTTTCAGTCGAGTTCGATGGTGGCGTTCACGCGGATCGTGACGCGGCTGGTGCCCGCCTCGAGAGCGGGCGCCGCGACTTTGGAAGCACCCATCATCTCCGCCTGCCGGACGCGGAGACGCGGCACCGCTCCCGATCCCGTGTCGATCGAGAGCGACACCAGGTCGTACGACGACGCGTCGAGGTTCTCGACCACGAGCGTCGCTCGGGCACCAAACGCGGCCAGGGCGTCGACGACGAGGCCGTCCTCCACTTCGCGGCGAAGTTCGGGCGACACGCTGAAGTCCATCGAGCGCAGCAGCAGCTCATCCTGCAGCTCGCCCACGAGTGTTCCCACCGCGGTCGCGTCCTTCCCCTCGAGCACGATGTCCTGACTCGCGCGCCAGCGTCGGATACGGCCCTTTTCGTAGACGGGATGGGTGCGATAGGCGCCGCTTTCGACCTTCACCCCGCTCGCGCGGCGGGCCTTGCGCAGTGCGCGCTCCATGCGGGTGTTGACGCGGTTCGCGAGTGCCGCGGCATCGGCGTCTTCGTCCGTGATCCCGATGACGGCGCGCACCTGGTCGTTGGCCACCTCGCGAGACTGTTCGACCTGAAAGCTGACTCGATGCATCGACCGGTCGGCTTCGTGGGCGCGGCTGTCGGGCGCCACGGCCAGGAACACAGCGACCGGCACGGCGAGCGAAAAGCGGACGAGGAGGTCGGACACGGCGGCTCCAGCGGTGGATCGCCCTGTATAGTACGCGCTCCGCCTGGATCGGGTCCCCGAAGAGAGGAGAGCTGCCTTGAAGCACCGGGCCGTCATCTTCGACATCGGGGGTGTGATCGTCGATTCCCCGATGCAGGGAATCGCGCGCTATGAGCGCGAGCAGGGTCTCGCGGACGGGTTCATCAACCGCCTGATCGTGGACACCGGCGCGGCCGGCGCGTGGACGCGCCTCGAGCGCGGCGAGCTCACGATGGAAGAGTTCTACCCGGCCTTCGAGGGCGACTGCGCGAGAGCGGGGGCCTCCGTCGACGCACGCGATCTGATGGCCGCGATGGCGGGGGCGACGGCCGTGCGCCCGATGATGATCGAGGCCGTGAAGCGGATCCGCGCGGCGGGCCTCATCACGGCCGCCCTCACCAACAACTGGAAGACCGAGGGCGGCGGCGAGAACCCCGTCGCCGAGCATTTCGACGCCTTCGTCGAGTCGAGCGTCGTCGGGCTGTCGAAGCCGGATCCGCGCTTCTATCTCCACGCCTGCGAGGTAATCGACGTGTCTCCCGATGAGGCCGTCTTCTTGGACGATATCGGCCGCAACCTCAAGTCGGCGCGGAAGCTCGGGATGGCGACGATCAAGGTCGGAGACCCCCGGGTAGCCCTCGGAGAGCTGCGGGAACTGCTCGGCTTCCCCCTCGGGGAAAACTGATTCATCGATATATTGAGATAACCTGATACTTAGGTAAACTTCGCGCCTCGGCTCTCCGATGACGCGCGAGCCCCCCTCTTCCCGATTCCTCTTCCCGACCTCAGGCACGCAGCATGAGCACATCGAACTCCCTTGAAGCCTTCAGCCAGATCCTGCGCGAACGCATCCTCGTCATGGACGGCGCAATGGGCACGATGGTCCAGGCTCGCGGTCTTTCCGAGGAGGATTTCCGCGGCCATCGCCTGGGCGATCTGCCCGGCGATCTGAAGGGCGACAACGAGTTGCTCGTCATCACCCGGCCCGACGTCATCGAGGACATCCACAATGCGTACCTCGCGGCCGGCTCGGACCTCATCGAGACCAACACCTTCAGCGCGACGAGCATCGCGCAGGCCGACTACTCGGCCGGGCACCTCGTTCCCGAACTCAACGTCCGCGCAGCCGAGATCGCGCTGCGCTGTGCCGAGGAGTGGACCCAGCGCACCCCGGACAAGCCCCGCTTCGTCGCCGGCGCCATCGGGCCCACCAACCGCACGCTGTCGATCTCACCCGATGTGGACGACGCGGCCTTTCGCAACCTCAGCTTCGATGAGCTGCGGGACGCGTACGCCGAGCAGGTGAACGGCCTGCTCGACGGCGGCGTCCACATGCTGCTGATCGAGACGATCTTCGACACCCTGAACGCGAAGGCCGCCATCTTCGCGGCACGCGAGCAAATCGATGCCCGCGGGATCGACGTTCCCATCCTGATCTCGGTGACCTTCAGCGACCTGTCGGGCCGCACACTGTCCGGGCAGACCATCGACGCCTTCTGGACCTCCGTCGAACACGCGCGCCCCCTCTCGGTGGGGATCAACTGCGGACTCGGTGCGGCGGAGATGCGCCCCTACGTTGCCGAGCTCGGCGCGGTCAGCACCAGCCACGTCAGCTGCTACCCGAACGCGGGACTCCCGAACGCCTTCGGTGGCTACGATCAGGAGCCCGACGAGACCGCTGCGCTGCTGCGCGAGTTCGCCGAAAGCGGACTCGTGAACCTCGTCGGCGGCTGCTGCGGCACCCACGATGGCCACATCCGCGCGATCAGCGAGGCCGTCGCCGGTATCGCCCCCCGCAGCGTGCCGGGGGAGGATCACGAGATCGCCCACTTCAGCGGTCTCGAGCGTTTCGATCTCCGCCCCGACTCGAACTTCACGATGATCGGCGAGCGCACCAACGTCACCGGATCGCGCCGCTTCATGAACCTCATCAAGAAGAACGACTACACCACCGCCACGGAGGTCGCTCTCGACCAGGTACGCGGCGGCGCCAACGTCATCGACGTGAACATGGACGAGGGCATGCTCGACTCGGAGCAGGCCATGACGACCTTCCTGAACCTGATCGCCACCGAGCCCGATATCGCGAAGGTGCCGATCATGGTCGACAGCTCGAAGTGGTCGGTGATCGAGGCAGGTCTCAAGTGCGTGCAGGGGAAGGCCATCGTCAACTCGATCTCCCTCAAGGAGGGCGAGGACGACTTTCTCGCGAAGGCGCGCGTGATCCAGCTCTACGGCGCGGGCGTGGTCGTGATGGCCTTCGACGAGACCGGCCAGGCCGACACAAGCGAGCGCAAGGTCGAGATCTGCGAGCGGGCCTACCAGCTCCTCACCGAGAAGGTGGGTTTCGCGCCGCAGGACATCATCTTCGACCCGAACATCCTCGCCATCGCCACCGGCATCGAGGAACACGACCGGTACGCGATCAACTTCATCGAGGCGACGAAAATCATCAAGAAGCGCTGTCCCGGCGCGAAGATCAGCGGGGGCGTCAGCAACCTCTCCTTCTCGTTCCGCGGCAACGACGCCGTGCGCGAGGCCATTCACACGGCCTTCCTGTACCACGCGATCCGCGCGGGCATGGACATGGGCATCGTGAACGCCGGTCAGCTCGGCGTTTACGAGGACATCCCGGCGGACCTCCTCGAGCACGTGGAGGACATCATCTTCGCACGCCGCCCGGACGCCACCGAGCGTATGGTCGAGTTCGCAGAGACCGTGAAGGGCTCGGGCAAGAAGAAGGAGATCGACCTCTCGTGGCGCGAGGCGCCCGTTGGAGAGCGACTCTCCCACGCGCTCGTCCACGGGGTCGTCGACTTCATCGAAGAGGACACCGAGGAAGCACGCAAGCTGGTCGAACGTCCGCTCGAGGTGATCGAAGGCCCGCTCATGGACGGCATGGGGATCGTGGGCGATCTCTTCGGCGCGGGAAAGATGTTTCTCCCGCAGGTGGTGAAGAGCGCTCGCGCAATGAAGCGCGCGGTGGCGTGGCTCACCCCGTTCATCGAGGCCGATAAGGCCGGCGGCGCGACATCGCAGGGCAAGATCGTGCTCGCCACCGTGAAGGGCGACGTCCACGACATCGGCAAGAACATCGTCGGCGTGGTCCTCGGCTGCAACAACTACGAGATCATCGACCTCGGCGTGATGGTGCCTGCCGACAAGATCCTGCAAACCGCGGTCGACGAGGACTGCGACGTCATCGGACTCTCCGGGCTGATCACCCCGTCGCTCGACGAGATGGTGAACGTGGCAAAGGAGATGGAACGACGCGGAATCGAAAAACCACTGCTCATCGGCGGTGCCACGACGAGCCGGCAGCACACCGCCGTCAAGATCTCGCCGCAGTACCACGAGAGCGTCGTGCACGTGCACGACGCGTCGCGGGCGGTCAATGTCGTATCGAATCTGCTCCACGCGGAGCGCAAGAGGAGTTTCGACGAGAAGAATCAGCAGCTCCAGGAGCAGCTCCGCTACGTCTATGGACAGAAGAAGGAAAAACCGCTGCTCACCCTCCCGCAGGCGCGGGAAAACGGCTCGCCCATCGCCTGGCGAGCACAGGACATCCCCACACCGGCCTTCACCGGTCGCCGCGAAGTGGAGGTCTTGGTCGAGGAGCTGCTTCCGTACGTCGACTGGACGTTCTTCTTCGTCACGTGGGAGCTCAAAGGCAAGTACCCGAAGATCTTCGACAGCGAGAAGTACGGTGAGGCGGCGCGCGAGCTCTTCGACAACGGTCGACAGCTGCTCGACGAGATCATTGCGAACCGCTCGATTTCAGCCCGCGGCGTGTACGGCTTCTGGCCGGCTGCGAGTGTTGGCGACGACATCGTGCTCTTCGAGGACGAAGGTCGGTCGAGCGAGCTGACCCGCTTCAACATGCTGCGCCAGCAGCGCGAGATCGCCGACGGCAAGCCGAATCGTTGCCTGTCGGACTTCGTCGCGCCCGAGGGCGCCGGAGTCCCGGACCATCTCGGCGCCTTCGCGGTGACGGCGGGAATCGGCGCCGCCGAGCTCGCGGCGAAGTACGAAAAGGATCTCGACGACTACAACGCCATCATGGTGAAGGCACTGGCCGACCGCCTCGCCGAGGCGTTCGCCGAGTACCTGCACGCACAGGCGCGCCGAGACTGGGGCTACGGCGCCGACGAGGCGCTCAGCAACGAAGATCTGATCGGCGAGCGCTACCGCGGCATCCGTCCTGCGCACGGGTATCCCGCCTGCCCGGACCACACCGAGAAGCGCAAGCTCTTCGATCTTCTCGATGCACCGTCGGTGGGTATGGAGCTCACCGACCACTTCGCGATGACCCCCGGAGCGAGTGTCAGCGGCCTGTACTTCGCCCACCCCGATGCGCGCTACTTCACCGTCGGACGGATCGACCGCGACCAGGTCGAAGACTACGCATCCCGCAAGGGCATGCCACTCGACGAAATGGAGCGCTGGCTCGGCCCGAACCTCGGATACGACCCCCAGGGTTAGGGAGGCGCCTCTGCGCCTTCCGCGTCTGTGCAATTTGACGCGCCCACGCTCGTGATCCGCCTCACCGACGGGCGCGCTGAAGCGATTCATGGTGACGCGCATCCAATCGGTGCATACTCGCGGCGCGAGCGGCACGGAGTCGCCCGCCCGCGTGTCCGCTCCGGGTGTTGCCCGGGCGGTTGCGCAGCCGGAATCGAGATTCCGGAGTCACGAGTCAGGAGGCTGCATCGATGAACCGCAAATCAGTCCTCGCGACCGCGGCAGCGGCGCTCTTCGCCGCCGGCGTGGCGGGCGAGGCCAACGCCGCCCACCACGAAGGCGGCGAAGCAAAGATCAAGTGCGAAGGCGCAAACGCGTGCAAGGGCCAGAGCGCGTGCGCAACCGACAGCAGTGGCTGCAACGGCCAGAACAGCTGCAAGGGCAAGGGCTGGGTCAAGCTCACGAAGGCCGAGTGCGAGAAGGCCCAGGCCGCTGCTGGCGGCGACTGATCGGGTACGCGGCCGGGGGCAGCGTGTCCCCGGTCGCTCCGGCCGTCCTGCTTCGTGCCCCCCTCCAACTCGAGCGCCCCGGCGCCGATGCTGGGCTTCGGCGTCGGCCTGCGCGCCGTCCACTACCCCGACATCCTCGAGCGCATCGCAAACCGCACGCTGTGCGTCGATTGGTTCGAGGTGCTGACCGAGAACTACATGGTCGATGGCGGGCGGCCGCTGCGCGTGCTCGACGATGTACGCGCGAGCGTCCCGGTGGTGCTGCACGGCGTATCGCTCAACCTCGGCTCCACGGACCCCCTCGACGACGCGTACCTCGAGGCGCTCGTGCGCCTCGCCGATCGCGTCGAGCCCGCGTGGATCTCGGACCACCTCTGCTGGACCGGCGTCGGCGGGACGCAGCTCCACGACCTGCTGCCCCTCCCCTATGCAGCCGACGTCGTCGTCCACCTCGCCGACCGGATCCGGCGCGTCCAGGATCGCCTGAAGCGGCGCATCGCAGTCGAGAATGTCTCGTCGTACCTGAGCTTCGAAGCCGACGAGATGTCCGAGGTCGAATTCCTCGTCGCCGTCGCCGAGCGCGCCGACTGCGGGATCCTCCTCGACGTCAACAACGTCTTCGTGAGCGCGCACAACCACGAATTCGACGCGGCTGCGTACGTCGATGCGGTCCCCGCGCAGCGCGTCTTCCAAATCCACCTCGCCGGCCACAGCGAGCAGGGCCCGCTGCTGATCGACACCCACGACCACCCGGTGCGCGACGAGGTGTGGGCGCTCTACGAACGCGCTCTGCGCCGCATCGGCAGCGTCTCGACGCTCGTCGAATGGGACGATCGCATTCCCGCGTACGACCGACTCGAAGAGGAGGCACAGCGCGCGCGCCTCGCCGCGGAGACCACGAAGCCGTCAGCGGCGGAGGGCAGCCGTGTCGTCGCTCGCTGAAGTGCAGATCCGACTGCGCCATTGGATCACCGCTCCCGAAGGCGTGGAGACGGCGCTTGCGAGCGAGCCTGGCGGCGCGCGCGCCGTCGTGCGCGGCGACGCGCGCCTCTCCGCGGAGGACCGCCTCTCGGTCTACGCCAACGCCTATTTCGAGAGGCTCTGCGGCTGCCTCGAGAACGACTACCCAACGCTCCGTTGGACGCTCGGCGAGACGTGGTTCCGAGATCTCGTGACGTCGTACCTCCTCGCCCACCCGCCGACACACCCGTCCTTGCGCTGGGCGGGCCAACACCTCGCCACGTTCGTCGCCGAGGATTCACGGGGCGAGCCGTTTCGCCGTGGCCGCGGCTGGGTCGGCGACCTCGCGCGTTTCGAGTGGGCGTTGGCCGACGCATTCGACGCCGCCGACACACCCGCCCTCGAACGCAGCGCGCTGGCCGCGCTCGATCCCGACCGCTTCGCAGGCCTGCGCTTCGCCGTCCACCCGTCGCTCCGGCTCCTCGCGCTCGAGTGGCCGATCCAGAAGCTGCGCCGCGCGTGGCGAAAAGCGGGGGACGGAGAGAGGTGCGAGCCGGCACCCGAAGAGCTGGCCGTCGTTCCCGAGGCGGTGCACGCCGTGATCTGGCGCGCGGACGAGCGCGTGTTCCACCGATCCATGGACCGCTCCGCATTCGAGGCATTGCAGCGCACCGCGCGAGGCGAGCCGTTCGGCACCCTGTGCGAGCGTATCGCTGAAGACCTGGGCGACGCCGCGGCTCCCGCCCGAGCGGCAAGCTGGCTTGGAGAGTGGATCGACGCGGGTTGGATCCAAGCACGGGTGGAATGAACGCGCGGAACGCGAGGCCGGTCGGGAGAGGCCGGACGGCCCGTGTCCCCCTTGTCGAACGCCGTTTCACGGGAGCGACGCGGGCCGGAGGCCCTGAGCTCCTCCCGCGTTGTGACCGTGCGATCCGCGCGGAGCCCTTCCCCTACCACCCTCTGAAAGCGAAGCGAACCGGATCGGCAGAGAAGCTCCAACCCGACGCGTGATGGAACACGAAGAACGGAATCTGCCACGCCGGGATGTGATGCTGGTGGCGGATGTGGGCCTGGACGCCGCGCCGATGGTGGAAGCGCTTGCCACAGGGGCGGCACGCGTACGCACCGTGGTGGGTTCGCTTCGAGTGGTGCGTGGCGCGATGGCCCCCGCCCCAGCGCCACGAATGGCCGCGGTCGCGGCGGCGGTCGTCGGATGCGTGGCGGCGATGGTGGTGGCGGTCGTCGTAGTCTCGGCCGCGGTCGTGAGAGCTGCGTCGGTGATCGCGATGGTGATCCTGCTTCGAAGAGCAGTAGCTGCCGTGGACCCGAACGTCGCGACTCCCGGCGAACGCCGTGCTCGGCAGCGCCAGCAGCAGGACCGCGAGCGGTCCGATCGAAGCGAGGGTGAATCTTCGAATCCATCGATTTCCGCGAGTCATGAGCGACCTCCTTTTCGGCTCGTCTGCTGGCTTCGACGCGTCCCCTGATCGCTTATTCACTACGGAATCCGTTGTGGCGACACGGGTTTTGCGCGACGATCCCGCCAGCTGCCAGGCAAGCAATAGGGAGACGACCGTGGCTCGGAAGCGAAACAAGCAGAAACACGCAGGAAAGGCCGCCAGGAATCGGGGAACGCCGCGCAAGGGCAGGAAGCCGCCCATGGCGAGCGTCGCCGACCGTCACGATCTCTATCAGCGTTCGGTGCAGGAACCCGAGCCGGACCTCCTGTTCATCAACCGGGTCTTCCGCTCGCACTTCGATCGCCCGGCGCGTCTGCTGCGCGAGGATTTCTGCGGTACGGCTGCCACCGCGTGCTTCTGGGTGCAGATGAACAAGGAGAACCGGGCGATCGGCATCGATCTCGATTCCGACCCGCTCGTGTGGGGACGCGAGCACAACGTCAGCCAGCTGAGCGACGATCAGGCCTCGCGCATCAAGCTCATCCAGGGCGATGTCCGCGACATGGGACACGAGCTCGTCGACGTCACGATCGCCTTCAACTTCTCGTACTTCATCTTCAAGACCCGCGCCGAGATCCTCGACTACTTCGTCCGCGCGCGCGCGACACTGCGCCCGGAAGGCCTGCTGATCCTCGACGCCTACGGGGGACCCGACGCCCAGCGAACCTACGAAGAGCCCCGCGAGTGCGAAGGCTTCGAATACATCTGGGACCAGCACAAATTCGATCCGATCAACAACTTCGGCCTGAACTACATCCACTTCGAGTTCTCGGACGGGAGCCGCCTGCGGAAGGCATTCACGTACGAGTGGCGTCTGTGGTCCCTGCCGGAGCTGCGTGACATCCTCGACGAGGCGGGCTTCGAGAAGGTCGAATCCTATTGGGAAGGCACCGACAAGGACACCGGCGAGGGCAACAGCATCTTCACTCGCCGCAACTCGGCCGTAGACGACCCGGCGTGGGTTGCCTACCTGGTGGCGCGCCGCTGATCCCAGAGGTCCCGCTCAGGCTTCGCCGGCGTCCGTGGTCGTAGGCGCTCCGGGCGCTGCAACCGGCCCGGATCGCGGTTTCTTCCCGCGCCGCTCCGCAGCGAGGCGCGCGACGTACCCCGAGCAGTGGTCGGGAACGATGCCTGGGGATTCCGAGAGCTCCCATTCGTCTTCGTAGCCGAACCGGCTCAGGTAGCTGACGATGCGCGCGTCGTTGCGCATGATGGCGACGTCCTCGGGGACAAACCAGTTCTTCCAGTCGCCCTTGCCCTTCGTGCGCACCACGCGACGCACGGCGACTCCGACGGTCGCGTCGCCTCCGATGGGGAACCCGAGGTACTCGGAAAGCGCCTCGAGACGCTCGCCAACGAAGTCCTCGTACTTCACGACGTGGTAATCCGGCCGATCGCGGCAGAACGCCATCGACCATTCGAGGGGGTCGAGGAAAGAACCGATGGCGTTTGCGGGCACCTTGAAGGGACGCCCGGAGAGTTCCTCGTGGAGTGCGGCGATCTCCGTAACGCTCACCGAACGACTGTTCTGCTCCTTCCGACGCAGGGTCTCCAGGTAGCGCTCGAGCTTGTCGTCGTCATGAACGAAGTCTTCCGCGAATGCGCCGTACAGGAGTGAGCTGATGAGCCGATCGCGCGGGTCGCGGATGATGCAGATCTTCTTGTCGAAGCCATCGAAACTCGCGTAGTCCGCGTACCCCTCGCGTCCGACCAGAATCTTCGCAAGCACTCCCCGCTCGTCGTCGCGCGGCCGTGGCGCGTAGCTTCGCGCTTCGAAGAGCGTCCGGGGGGAACCCGGC
>SPKZ01009624.1_pt1 | contig 18503 bp, 10 predicted proteins | sample 2456571 | NCBI WGS metagenome assembly SPKZ01 (sample SAMN11192286, study PRJNA482655) | marine metagenome | biome: ENVO:00000447; feature: ENVO:00000244|ENVO:00000211|ENVO:00000569|ENVO:00002023; material: ENVO:00002151; isolation source: ocean water from marine abyssalpelagic zone ...
GCCCAGCTCCGCCCAGGAAGGCGTGTAGACGCCCCATGCCGCCGGCACATGCTCGAAAGACAGGCCCTCGACGATGATCACATAGCGTTCGAACCACATGCCGATGTTGATGAAGATCGAGAGCACGAACAGGAACGGAACGCTCGTCCGCAGCTTCTTGAACCACAGGAGCTGCGGCAGGATTCCGTTGAAGGTCAACATGCACCAGGTCGAGAACCAGTAGGGGCCAAACGCGCGCATCCAGAAGTGCGTCTGCTCCGCCTCCACCGCGCTGTACCAGGCAATGAAGTACTCGGAGGCGTACGCGTAACCCACGATGATCGACGTGAGCAACAGGAACCTCGACATGTTATCGAGGTGATAATCGGTGATGTACCGCTCTAGACCGTAGATGCGGCGCACCGGGATCATCACTGTGAGCACCATCGCGAAGCCGGAGAAGATGGCGCCCGCGACGAAATAGGGGCCGAAGATCGTGGCGTGCCAGCCGGGCACGATGGACATCGCGAAGTCCCAGGACACGACGCTGTGTACGGAGAGCACGAGCGGCGTGGCCAGTCCCGAGAGATGCAGCGTGGTGCGGCTGTGCGCCTTCCACTGCTTCGAGCTCCCCTGCCACCCACACGCGAGCACGGTGTAGAGCAGCTTGCGCCAGCCGGTGGCGCGGTCGCGCGCGATGGCGATATCCGGGATGAGGCCGATCGCGAGAAAGACGATCGAGATCGTCGCGTACGTCGTGATCGCGAAGGTGTCCCAGAGAAGCGGGCTCTTGAAGTTCACCCAGAGGCCGCGCTGATTCGGGTACGGCAGGATGAAGTACGACTTCCACATGCGGCCCACGTGGATGCCCAGGAACTGCGCTGCGGTGAGGACCGCAAAGACCGTCATGGCCTCGGCGCTGCGATTGATGGCGTTGCGCCACTTTGCGCGGAAGAGATAGAGGATTGCCGAAATCAGTGTTCCGGCGTGGGCGATGCCGACCCAGAACACGAAGGTGACGATGTAGGTGCCCCAGAAGACCGGGTGCGCGTACCCGGCGATGCCGAGCCCCTTGTAGACCTGATAGATCCAGATGCCGCCAGCGAGCTGCATGAAGAACAGCGTGGTGGCGAGCAGCGCGAAGTAGCCGAGAGACACCCCTTCCATCGGGCGCAGCAGGTCGCGATTGACCCGGGAGTCCTTGAACGCGGGAGCCGGGCGCATCATGGCGGAGACCGATTCCGCGGGCGGCGGAGGAGGCGGTGTCATCTAGTGCTGACCTCCGTCCGCCGCGTCCGTCTCGATGCGCCGCACCTTCGAGAGGTACGTGATCGCTGGCCGCGTATTCAACGAGTGGAGCGCATGGTAGGAACGCACCGGGTTGTCACGGGCCTGCTGCACCGCTTTGCTCTTCTCATCTCTCAGGTTGCCAAACGTGATCGCCTGGGTCGGGCAGGTCTGCGCGCACGCCGGCGTGATGCCACCGTCGGCGATGGGCCGACCGGCGTCCTTGGCCGGCTGGTCCGCAGCCCGGATGCGCTGGACGCAGAACGTGCACTTCTCCATCACGCCCTGACCGCGCACGGTGACGTCCGGGTTGAGCATCAGCCGCGTGGGCTCCGGCCAGTTCTCGATCTGGTAGTCGAACCAGTTGTAGCGTCGGACCTTGTACGGGCAGTTGTTCGAGCAGTACCGCGTGCCGATACAGCGGTTGTAGATCATGCCGTTGAGACCGTCTTCGGCGTGGTACGTGGCGAAGACGGGGCAAACCGGCTCGCAAGGTCCGGCGCCGCACTGCTGGCACAGCATGGGCGAGTAGCGGATGTCGAGCTCGCCGAGCTCTTCGTGGTCCGTGTAGGCGTGGGAGCTGTTGCCGGGGTGGCGGCTCGCGACGAGCTCCATCGTGCCATCGCCAACGTAACGCTCGATGCGCAGCCACGACATCGTCCGACTGCGGGTGGTTCCTTCTTCGCCTACCGTAGGGATGTTGTTCTCGTAGTAGCAGGCGGCCACGCAAGCGGAGCAACCGGTGCAACGATCGAGATCGATCGTCATGCCCCAGCGGTAGAGGCTGTCGTCGATCGCGTCGTCCGCCGCGTCGTAGGGGCGCCGAATCTCGTGGCTGCCCTCGCTGCCGTGACCGGACCCGTGTTCGTCGCCGTGATCTCCGGCGGGCTTCGCCGCGAGGGCGGAGAGCGGGACGACGTCACCGAGCTGGCGGCCGCGCTTGTTGTCGCTGCCCTGGCCCTGCGCCATGCGCTCGAAGCGGTCGCTCTTGTCGGCACGGACGCGGGTACTGAGCCACGAGCGGCCACCGCGCTCATCGGTGGCCGTGGGAAGAATGTCGATCACGTTGACGCCGCGCGCCGCGCCATCGCGCGAGGCGTGGAAGCCGACGGTGTGTCCCTGGCCAATGGCGACAGCAATGACGTCGTCGCGGATGCCACCGCGCGGATAGACCGGAACCTCGAGGATGCCCGTGGCCGTCGACAGCGAGATGATGTCGCCGAGCACCACACCGAGCGAGCTCGCGGTTTTGCGGCTGATCTCGGCCCACGACTGCCACATGATCGAAGTGACCGGATCGGGGATCTCCTGGAGAACCGGGAGGTTGGAGCCGCGCCCGTCGTAGAGCATGGGCGAGGGATTCGCGAGCAGGATGAACGGGCCGTCGCCGTCGAGGTCCGGTGCGTCGAATGTGAGCTTGGCGATACTGTCCGCCCGAATCGAGACGTCGCGCGACTGCGTGGAGCCGAATTCGCCGCCCCGGGCCAGTGCATCGCGCCAGTTGGTGTTCGACCACGCCGACTCGAGATGCTCGCGGAACGTGCCGGTCGGGAGCGCCGCAGCGGTACTGCCGCCGATCGCCTTACCCGTCGCGATGAGGGTGTCGCCCATGGAACGCGTGTCGTAGAGCGGACGGATCGTCGGCTGCACGAGCGACCGTACGCCGGGCCGCGGCGCGGCGTCGCCCCACGATTCGAGCGGCGTGTGGTCGGGCAGGATCAGGTGCGCGCTCTGGGTGGTCTCGTCGGGAACCGACGCGAACGAGACGACGAAGTTCACCTTGCGGAGCGCGCCCGCGAAGTCGAGGCCCTTCGGCAGGGAGTACGACGGGTTCGAGTCGTGGATCAGCAGCACGTCGACGCCGCCGGAATTCACCGAAGCGATGAGATCGGAGACCGCCCTGTGGCCGTCGGCCTGCGGTGTTCCGCCCGATGGAAACACGACGGTCTGGCCCACCGCACCGAGCGCGGCGTTCAGCAGCAGCACGGCTGCGTTGGTGGCCACGGCGCGGCGACTCGTGAGCGCGACTCCCGGCGGCAGCGCGAGCGGCCGCTGGGCGGCGGCGACAGACCGGCCGAGCTCGTTGATCGCTTCGCTGGAAACGCCCGTCTTCGACGACGCGCTGTTGGCGTCGAAGCCCTCGAGTACGGAGGCGAGCACGTTGCTGCCACCGCGCTGCTCGAGGGCCACGCGCGCGATCGCCAGGGCGAGGACGCCTTCGCTGCCGGGCTTCGCGGCGAGCCAGCGGTCGGCGCTGCCGGCCGTCTGCGAAAGACGCGGACCGACGTACACGAACTGGGCGCCGCCGGACTCGTGCTTCAGGACGTCGCGCGCTTCGGCGAGCTGGCGGCTGTGCTCGACCGGGGAGCCCGTCTCGGTGAAATCGGACCCGAAGTCGATGATGAAGTCGGCGCGAGACAAGTCGAAGAGCGGTGCGGAATCGACCCCGAAGACCGCCTTCGACGCCGCGGCGAGGGCCTCTGCCTGAAAGGGCTCGTAGCTGACGCGGCCGCCGCCGACGGAGCCGACGAATTCGTCGATGAGCCCGGCGAGCGTCGGCCCGACGCTGCCGCCGAGGACGAAGGTCTTCTTGCCCGCCGCCTTGACCTTGCCAGCCAGCCTGCTCGTCGCATCGCTCCAGGAGATCGGCGCCAGCGCGCCGTCGGCGCCGCGGAGCATCGGCCCCTGGAATCGGTCAGGCGCGTAGGTGCGGTAGAGACCGGCCTGGCCGCGGGCGCAGAGGGCTCCCTGGTTGATGGGATGGTCGGGATTGCCTTCGAGCTTGATCGGGCGGCTCTCGCGAGTGCGGACGTGAAGACCGCAGGCGGCGGGGCACTCCTGGCAAGTCGACGCATAAGTGACCGGAAGACCCGGCGTGATCTCTTCGGGCTGCACGACGTACGGGATGAGCTTCTGCACGGGATCCGTGCAGCCACTGGCCGCCGCACTGCCGGCGCCGGCACCGACGATCTTCAGAAAATCGCGACGATCGAACTCAGCCATTCGTCATTGGATCCTGTACCCCGTGCCGTTCCCGGCTCGTACTCGAGGTCGCACTTAGTAGTGACACATCAGGCAGTCCTGGGATGCGCCGTTCTCGCGGTGGCACTGTACGCACCAGCCCATCTCGAGCTTCGCGGTCGGCAGTAACCAGGGCCACCACTTGGTGTCGGGAGTCATGTAAAGCTTGTCGAGTTCCTCGACCGGGCCGTGACACTCCTGGCACTCGAAACCAGCCCGAATGTGGCGGTTGTGCCGAAACTGGACGTATTCCGGTAGCCGGTGGATCTGCTGCCAGGGGATGGGCTCCTGGTTCTCCCAGTACTGCTTGAGGTCCCGGATGCCCTCGAACTCCCGGTCGTAGCTGGCTGGGAACAGGCTGTGGCAGCCCATGCACGTCTCGACGGAGGGAACGCCCGCGGCCTGGCTTCGGTCGGTGCCGGAATGACAGTAGAGACACTCGATCTGATACTCGCCGGCGTGATGCTTGTGGCTGAAGGGGATCGGCTGCTCCGGGCCGGGCGCCTCGGGATCCTGCGCGCCCGTGTACGTGCGGCACGCCGACAGCGTTGGCCAGGGCGTGTCGAACTCCGACGGGATCTCGATCTCGAGGTGGGGATCCTCGGCCTGCAGGGCCTTGAGTTCCTGGGCCTCACAGACGCTGTGGGCCACCCGCTTCCCGGCGGCGCTCGCCGGACTGTCGAACGGAGCGATCGTCAGCGCGAGAGCGAGGCCCGCGGCAACGAAAGAAGCGGTGAGAACAACACGGCGAGTCGATCGAATCGGGCTCATGCGCGAGACTGCGGCTCCCGTGGAAAGGCGCGAGGCGTGAGTGATCGGTTCGGTCAGTTCAATGGTTCGAGCGGCGCGCCGCACGGAACTCAAGGCTGGTGCGCGACATCGAACACAGGGCAGCGACCCGGGGCCTTTGAGCGAGCCCACTTGGACCGATGACGGGCCGTGAAATAGTACGGAAGCCGTTGCACGTCAAGACATTGGGGCCCCTTTCGACCGGTCAAAACCAAGTGCGCGACCCGTCTGCAGCGCCCTTTGCAACACCGATGTGCTGCGGTTGCAGGGACCGACCGCGCGAAGGCGATCCGCGCGCAAAGGCGACGCGGCCGAGGGTCCCTCCCCTCACTAGACAAGACCAGATCAAAACGGCGTCACGCGCTTCCGGCGTGCACTTCGACACGAATGCGAGGGTCTCGTCGATTTGATAGGATCACGCGGCTTTTCGTTAGGAATTCCGGTACTTTCGGGATTCCCCAGCGAGTTCGGAAGCGCATCGCGACACGCGGAGAGGAGACCCCCGGTGAGTGTCAACCCCGAGCTTCTCGAGATCCTCGTCTGTCCGGAGTCGAAGCAGCCGGTCGCACCCGCTGCAGCAGACGTCCTCGAGCGCCTCAAGCGCGAGATCAAAGCCGGCAACCTCCGCAACCGCGGCGGCACGAAGGTGACGAAAGTCATCACCGAGGCTCTGGTGCGCGAGGACGGCAAGATCCTCTATCCCGTGGACGATGGCATTCCGGTGATGCTGATCGAGGAGTCGATCGAGCTCTGACCCGAGCTCGAGCCGACCGGGGCGCGCACAGCACCGGGATCGCCGCCGGGGGTGTCGGGAGCCCTGGTGTCGGGAGCCCTACTGGGCGAATTCGCGCCGCTTCAGCTGTCGCACGTACTCTTCGAGCTCGGGGTCACTGGCGATGAGCTCGGAGATGCGGCTCTCGAACTCCGCAACGTCGTTCTTGAGCGCCGTGTCGTCGATCTTGATATCGAGATACTCGGTCGCCTTCTGCACCAGGGCCAGCGCGCCGCGCGGATTCGGCGAGCTGCTGATGTAGTGCGGCAAGCCGGCCCACAAGCTGATCACCTCGACGCCGTCAGCGTGCAGCCGCTCCGTCAGCACGCCCACGATCCCGGTCGGGCCCTCGTACCTCGAGCGCTTGACGCCCTGCAATTCGAGCAGCTCGTCCCGCGTGGCGAACCCGCTCACCACGACGGGCAGCGAGTACAGGACGTCGGCGAGGAACGCACCGAGCATCACCACGCGCCGGATGCGGAGCTTTTGCACGAGCTCCGCGACGAGGTCGCAGTAGCGCCGCCAGCGCATGTGGGGCTCGACGGCGACTCCGATCACGATCTCGCGATTCTGGTCGATCGCGCCGTAGCCGAACTTCGCGACGGGCCAGTCGATGATGCGCCGGTCCGCCTCGTCGATGCTCACGGTCGGACGCCGCACCGTGAAGTCGAAGAACTCTTCGCAGTCGATCTCGGCGAGGGGCACGCAGCGGATCGCGCGCTCGATGTACTCCACCGCGATCGTCGCGGACTCGCCCCCGTCGTTCCAGCCGTCGAACGCCAGGAGCAACGGAGCGTCGTCGAGTTCCGGGACCACGTGTAGGTGCAATGCTTCGTCGCGAGTCATCGCCAGGCAGGTTGACACGCTCCAGACTCGGAATACAAGCCCACCCGCTTGGCTGGGGATCGGCGGGCAAAGCCCCCCTGCCAGCCTTCCCTCGGCGCCGCCTCGCTGCGCGCTTCGCTTACCTGCTTGGCTGGGTGGGTCCTCAACGAACCAGCTTGTACCCCCGACCGCGCACCGAAACGATGTGCCCGGGTTGGGAGGCGTCGACTTCGAGGTAGCGGCGAAGCCGCACGATGAAACTGTCCACGACGCGGGTGTTGGTGTCCGGCCGCAGCCCCCAGACCTCCTCGAGGAGCTCACCGCGGCTCGCCACTCCGCCATCGCGGTCGATCAGCGCGCGCAGCAGCCCCATCTCGCGAGTCGTCAGATTTACGCAGCTGCCATCCTTGGTCCGCAGCTCAAAGCGGTCGAGGTGAAGCGTCGCATCGCCGATGTGGATCGCCCGCGGGCTCTCGCGGTCGGCCGAGACGTCGTCCCAACGACTGCGGCGCAGCAGCCCCCGGACCCGGGCGAGCAGCTCGTCGAGGCGAAACGGCTTGGTGAGGTAGTCGTCGGCACCCTCTTCGAGGCCACGCACGAGGTCGCTCGGCTCATCCTTCGCGGTCAGGATCAGGATCGGGACGTAGTTTCCAGCCGCGCGCGTCCGGCTCGCAACCTCGAAGCCGGACACCTCGGGAAGCATGAGGTCGAGGATGACGAGGTCGTATCCGACGTCCTCCTCCACGAGCTGCTGCAGCGCCACGGTGCCGTCAGCGGCCACCCGGACGTCGTGTCCCTCCGCCTCGAGGTTGAAGCGCACGCCTTCCGCGAGATGCGCCTCGTCTTCGACGAGCAGGATGCGCGACATCAAGTCGCCGTGTCCGCGGTGCGGAGCGTCACGAGGAAGCGACTGCCTTCTCCCCACCCGGCGCTTCGCGCCTCTACGCGTCCCCCCTGGCGCCGGACGAGATTTCGCACGATGAACAAACCGAGACCCAGGCCGGCTGCGGTGCGCTGCACGTCTCGGCCCACCCGGTAGAAGCGACCGAAGATCTTGCGAAGCTCGCCGGCGGGGATTCCGATACCGCAATCCGAGATTTCGACTCGCACGCGCCCGTCCAGCGGAGCGCAGACGCGGACCTTCACCTCGACGGGAGCGTCGGAGTACTTCACGGCGTTCTCGAGGAGGTTGCCGAACACGAGCACCAGCTCGCCCTCGTCGCCCTGTACGTCGGGGTGCCGCTCGGCGTCCAGCACCACCGCCTCCGCGGGAAGCTCGTGGCGCGCGCGAATCTCTGCGGTGCAGGCGCGGAGCAGATCGGCCAGCGCGACGGTCCCTTTCGGTCGCTTCACGCGGGGCTCTTCGGCGCGCGCGGCCGCGAGCACCTGTTCGACCGTGTGGTGCAGCCGGTCGAGGTCGAGATCCATGCGTGTGAGGAACTGCTTGCGTTGCTCGGCGTCGAGGTCGTGGCGGCTAATCGTCTCGACGTGAAGGCGAAGTGCCGCCAAGGGCGTCTTCATCTCGTGCGTGACCGCGTCCAGGAACGCCCGCTGCCGCTGGTTCAGGCGCATCTCCCGCACGAGCCACACGCACAACCACGCGAGGCCGATCAGGATCAGCAGCGACACAGCGGCGCCGAGGATCAGGAGCAGCCAGTCGATCGACGACAGCCCGGTCGGTGCAGGTCCGACGTCGCTGACGACGAGGATGAGCCAGCCAGCGCCGAGGGTCAGCACCAGCAGAATGAGTACGCTGCTGAGCGTGACCGGAAATCCGATCGACCGTCGCTTCACCGATCCCTCCGACGCAGAGAATCCTGTTCGCAAAAGGGTACGGTAGAATGCCCCGGTCGCACGCCGTGCACCGCCCGAGGTTCCATTGAACACCGCGAAGAACGTGAACAGGCTGCTGCCTGCCCTCGTGGCGCTGTGCGTCGTCGCACCGGAGGCCTCGGCAGAACTCCCGCCGGCGAACTCCTGTCCGACGGTCTCAGGGCGACTCGGCGGAAGTGACAAGATCGACGCGTCGCCGACGCTGATCCGCGAGGGGATGATTCTCGGTGCCGACGACATCCTGGCCCTGCGGGAACTGCTCCCCCCGGAAGTGTGGTCGAACCGCGACCAGTTCTTCCACGAGGGCATGCGCATGGAGATCGGGCCGTGCCACCGCCGCTACCCGACCGTGGCCTCCTACGAGGCAGCCACCGCGAAATTCGCGGGATCCGCGCGTGTCGACGAGGATGGCAATCTCCACGACTACGTCTCGGGTCTGCCGTTTCCACAGGCGACGATCGACCCGACATCGCCCGACGCCGCGGTGCGCTGGGCGTGGAATCTCCAGTACCGCTACCGCGGAGCGGGACCCGTGGGGCGGTTCCGGATCGTCGACCTCCCGGGACCGGTGGGCGCGGCGCATATCTATCGCGGCTGGTTCTACTTCATCCAGATCGCCCACCGAGCCGACCTCCCGAAGACCGACTACGCGCTGACGGTCGCCGAGAAGAACCTGTTCGCGGCCGGCGGTCGCTTCGACGAGCCGTTCTCCGCACGTCACCTGGCCTGGACGCAGCTGCGGCCCCGCGAAGCAGATGTGAAGTTCACGACGTCCGACGACACGTTCGTCTACGTCCCGACCATGCGGAAGATTCGGCGCGCCGCGTCGACTCACGTCGACGGCATGTTCACGCCGCGCTACCGCGTCGGCGGTGACACGGGCGGAGGCGGCATCGGCGGACTCCAGTCGGCGGGCGTCAACTACGACGCCCTCGGCGGCAGCAGCGGCGTCGGAGCGCTGAATCCCACGTCCGCGGCATCGGCCGCGCAGACCGAGGCGCTCTACCGCGGCTTCACCGACCTCGCCATTCGGCCCAACGCGTACCGCTGGCGCCTGCGCGGCGAGCAGGAGGTGCTCGCGCCTCTCAACGCCTCGCGCGAGGGGTATCCGCGCGTGAAGGAACGAAACTACGGTCCGAGCGGCCTTTCGGTCGGGAGTGACCGGTGGGACGTCCGTTACGCGGTGATCATCGAGGGGTCGGCGCGCGAGCGCGGCCGCGAGTTCGACCGCCTGTTGCTCTACATCGACTACCAGACCCTGCAGCCGCTCTACATGGTCACCCGCCGCCGCAACGGACGCATCGTCGAGATCACGGTCCCCGTCCACCGCTTCAGTGGAGACGTCTTCGGCTACCTCAAGTGGCCCGACGGCAGCGCCGCCCTCGTCTTCGACCCGGTCGCCGTAGTCGCCTACACCGCGCTCGACAGCAGCGGCTGGCGACGCGAGGGCTACGACATCACGTCCGTGCCGCTGTCCGACGCGAAGGTGCAGAGATACATCTCGTCGGCGTACTTGACGCGTGGAAAGTAGCGCCAGCGGTCAAAGACAGCGCCAGCGGTCAGCGAAAGTGGAACTCGACGAACGTCGAGTTCCCATCACCCCCAACCTCCCCATCCTCCACGCCCACCAACAACGTCAACGCTAGAACGTATACCTCAAGCGCAGAAACACCTCGTCGCGATGCCTCACCAGCGACAGGAGATTGTCCACCGGAACCTTGTAAGCGTTCGCACCAGCGCGGTTCGTAGGCGGACCGATCGAGTTGATCGGCATGTCGCGCAGTTCGGTGCGGCCGAAGAACAGCAGGAACCCCCAGTCTATCGAGAACACGTCCGTGAAGCGGTAGGTGACGTTGGGCAACACGCCGCCCGACTTCGAGTTGAAGTCGTACACGGTGATCAGGTTCGGCAGCAGGCGGTCCTGGAAGTAGCCCGTGAACATCGCGAATGTGAACAGCACGTTGAACGGGCCGTGATTGAAGAACGTGTCCTTGTAGTTCGTCTGGTACTGGAAGAACCACTGGGAGTTGAAGAAGAAGGTCCGGTTCGCGTTCATGAAGTTGATGAACGTCGGCCGATCGACCGAGATCGTGAGATTCAGCGTGTCCTGCCGGGTGACGCCGCTTTCGACTCCGCCGTCCGAGAACGGGGAGCCCTCGATCCACGTGAACTCCATGCCCCAGTTCGACTTCGACACGTCCTCCGCGAAGTCCATCGAGAAGCCGAGAACATTGCGCCGGTCGTAGCGGAGGACCGCCTCGCGACCGCCGTGCCAGGAGAACGTGCGACGACCGAAGCGGCCGTTGCCGCCGGCGCGAATGACCGGAGCGCTCACACCGCCGATGTTGAGGAACCCTTTGACGTTCCGACAGAAGTGCGGTGCGGCGAACGAGCAGCGCTTCTCGGAGAAACCGAGATTCTCCCCGCCCATGATGCGGGGATCGAAGCAGTCGAGGTCCACCGTCTTGTCGTCGTCGATCTCGTTGCACGACGTGACGACCAGGAGGTTCATGAAGTTGAAGGAAAACGCCGCCAACTCCGATTGGAACAGCTGCGTCCGGCCGCCGAGCCCTTCTTCGACGAACTCGGTGTCGAAATCGCGCTCCCCGCACGTCACGATGCTTGTGTCATCGACCACACCGCAGCGCCGCATGATTCCGGGCTCCAAGGCGTCGTACACCGCCCTCGGTATCGTCAGCGGTACTCGCGCAGCGTCCAGGAGGGGCGCGTACGGCTGGATGCACGGATAGACGGCGTCGATCATCTGGCCCGACGCGGCTTCGAGCGCGGTGACCTCTTCGTCGGTCAGTATGCAGCCCGCCAGCGGGTGGTAGAGCGTGTCTGCGTGCATCACGGTCAGCGCGTTGCCGTTGGGATCGGGGTTGTAGTGACGTGAGGTCGACGCCGGCAGCCCGAAGAGCTGGTTGGGGGGGTCAGCCCCTAGGGGCCCACACTTGGTCAACGCGAACTCGGTGGGCGTACTGCCCGGCGTCGAGATGAACTCACCGACTACCGGGCGGCCTTTGATCTCGTGGGCCGTGACGCAACCGTCGATCAGCGGGTTGTAGCCCTTCTGGAACGTGATCCGGATCTCGGTCATGCTGAACTCGACCGCCGACGTGTTCCGATCGTGGCCGTAGGCCTCGAAGTCGTCGGGCTTCGCGATACCGCGGGCGCCGGGAAGCACCGCGAGGCCACCGGGCTCACTCGGGTCGAAGCGGGTCGCCACGGGACCGCCGTCGAAGCCGACCGTACCCGGCTGCCGAAACGCGCGGTCGATCATCGACCAGTGGCTGCCCGTAAAGCCGTTGAGGCCGGGGGTCCCGGTGCCTTCGACACCCGGCCACGCCTGCAGCAACGCGCTTGCCTCGGAGTTCAGAAAGTCGATGCCGCCGCCACCCGTGGAGGGATAGAGCTGGGCGCCGAATATGGATTTCGACTCGACCGTGGTGTCGCAGCGCGTGCCCCAATAGGGGCCGCAGCCGAGCATCGCGCGCTGGTGAGCGCTGAGGGTCGAGTCGAGACTCAGCGCCCCTTCGAAGCCGACACTGCCCGCGGCCACGAGCTTCGGGTAGGAGACGAGATTGCTGACGCCGACGCCCAATCCGATCCCCTTGCCGAGGAAGTTCGCCTGCTCGCTGTTCAGGTTGCGCAGCGGCACGAACTCCGGCTTGTCGCCCGTCGCGCCGGCGGCGATCAGCAGATTGAAGCCCTTGGACGAAACCGTTGAGCCGGCTTGACCTCTGTCGGGCTCGCCAGCGAGGAAAGCCGAGAACACCTCCATCAGCGGGACCTGCGGGTCGAAGACTTCGGCGAGGGGCTCGCCACTCGCGAAGATGTTGAACGCACAGGCGCTCGCGTCGAGGGCCGAAATGCTCGTAGTCGCGCTGCAGAGCACGGCGAAGATCTGCTGATTGGCGTGGTGGTAGTAGAGCGCGTTCTCCGGGGAGGCGAACGAGTCGATTCCGTACTTCAGAACTCCGCCGCCGGAGTCACCGAGACCATTTGCGCCGGCCTCTCCCGGCGCACCGCCCGGCTTGAGACAGCCCGCGGCCGTGCCCACTCCCTGGATGCTGTCGACCGGGACCTGATAGGGATTGAGGATCTCGGCGACGTTCGGACAGGAGCCGTCGACGTGGTTCCCCGCGATCCGGGGCCGGCCGCTCGTGGGGTCGACGTTTCGCTCGTAGGAGAAGATCGTATCGACGTAGGGAAGATCGTCGTAGCCGAGAAATTCCGTGATCGCGAAGCTGAAGCGCGACCAGCGCCATTCGATGCGTCCGCCGAACTCGATGCCCTTGAAGTTGTCCCACGGGTTGTCGGGCCGGTCGATGCCGGCAAGACCGATGCCCAGGATACTGTGGGCGGCCGCACCGAACGGTATGCCGCAGGCGATGTTGATGGTGTAGGGCTCGCCGCACGCGCCGAGGTCGGCCGGCTGGTACTGGTCGAAGTTGAACGCGAACTCGAGACGGACGTCCTCGAACTCCCAGAGGTCGTACAGCGAGTAGACGAAGCGTCCGGACCACAGCGCGATGCGCGACTCCTCGAGGCTCGGCAGTGAGGACAGCGCGAGGTCCTGGGGGTTGAACTGGTCGGTCGTGCGGAAGAGCTCCGTCTTCCCCCAGACGATGTTCTGCTTGCCGATGCGCGCCCACAGTCGGCTGTCGAGGAACTCGAGATCGAAGTAGGCCTCCTTGAGCTCTGCCTCGTCCTGCTGGCTCTGACCGCGGTTGAAGGCCCGCTCGTACTCGGTGAAGTTCACGTCGAGGCTATCGAGATCGCCCGACGCCAGCGCCGCGCGCAACCCGGCGCTCGGGTAGTAGAGACCCTGGGGGGTCTGGAGATCGGTGTTGTCATCGAGCACCCGGACGTCGTCGGCCGTACCGAGCACTTTGTCCGGACCGGGCGTGATGCTGCCGAACAGGCCGACGTCGGGACCGGGACGGAACGGGTTCTCCCCAGTGCCGCCCTCGATACGCCGATTGGTGCCGAAGCCCGCCGGGTGGGTCTTCGTCGATACAGTCTCGGTGTCGAGATCGAAGTCCGGATTCGGCGAGCCATCGGGGAAACAGAAGCCCGTGTTCTCGGTGCCGCGAATCTGGTTGATCGTGGGGTCGACACCCGGACCGGACACATTGGGGTTGGGTGCGCGACAGGGTTTGGTGGGATTGAAGTCGCCGCCGAACAGCTGAACGAGGTGCGGGCGGAGCGTCCGCGCCACCTCGATGAGATCATCGTTCTTGAACTGGACCGTGCCGTTGGTTCGCATCGCGACGAACTCGGAAGCGAGGAAGCCCTGGATCGGTGTGGGGTGGCCACCCGGTGGGATGAAGAAGAAGTTCGAGCCCTTGGACAAGTACCCAACGGCATCGAGTTGATCGATGATCGCCTGATCGAGAACGTCGGCTCGCGCGCCTCCCGCGAAGGTGTCCACGTAGTCGGTGCCGAACCGCGTGGCGGACGCGAGATCCGCCACCTCAGCCGGGGTGAGCGCGCGATCCCGCTCGTGGAAGCGCTCGGCACCGTTCGGCGCGAAGCGCCCGCGGTAGGGATTCGCGCGTTGCCGAAGCACACCGTTCGCCACCACTTCGTTCTTTGGCAGCCACGGACCGATGATGGACGTTCCGCCCGCGTCCTGGTCCCTCACCTTGAGCAGGCCGAAGCGGTAGTCGAGAACCGGCTCGAAGGTGTAGCGAGCCGGCTCGTCGCCCGACTGGATGAAGGAGTCGGGACCGTTCTGTCGGAACAGGGTATCGAAGCCCGGGAAGCCGGAATCCGGAATGATCGCGCCCCCGTTGCCATCGAGATCCGCCGTGCGGAAGGGCTCGAAGCCCGCCGGAATCGGCTCGGGGTGTCGGGGGCGACCGCCGCTGCCGGGTGCCGGCGGCAGACCGCCACCGTAGTCCGGATCGAGCGCGTCGGAGAGACGGTCGGGCAGGCGCTTCGCGCGATCCCCGTAGGTGTTCGCGGACCGGAACATCCCACAGCCGCGCGACCACACGCAGTCGAAGCGCGCCTCGACTCGAACGTACGCCTGGAACAGGTCGACGGGACCAAGTCCGTCGGGCGCGAAGTCGAACTCCATTTCTGCGTTGAAGATGTTGTACCACTGCGCGAGATCGATCTGCTCCGAAAAGTCCCGGTCCAGGGCCCGGATCTGCATCTCGCCAAAGCCGTGGATTTCGACCATGCCGTCGAAGGCTTCCACGGCGCCGGCTTTCGGATCCGAAACCAGAAGCGCGGCAAGGAGCGCGAGCAAGCCGACACCGGCGCGGCGGACGCGACCGGCGCCATGACGGGCCATCCACTCGTGCCTTCTGCATCCCACCGGTCGATACCATCCGTCGGTGTGCTGGTGCGTCGGTCGATGTGGTCGCTCTCGCGGACGGTCGTCGCCGGCTGCGCGCGAAGCGCACGCTCACCACCACACCAAGAAGCAGTTATAGACTGCCACCGTCACTCAGGACAACGGTTTTCTCGAACCTTCCGGGCGGCGGATTCTCGCGTCGAGCGAGCCTCCTCGGAAGCAGCCGGGAACGGCGATTCAGGAGTCCGCGGACGCGGTCGCCGTCTTCTTCTTTGCGGTCTTCGCAGCGGCTGATTTCTTGCGCGGGGCCTTCTGAGCGCCAGTCCCGACAGCCGTGGCGTTCTTCCCACCCGATTTCTTCCGGGTGGTCTTCTTGGTCGCCTTCTTCTTGGTCTTCTTCTTGGTCTTCTTCTTGGTCTTGGTCTTCTTGGTCTTCCGAGCTGCGGCCTTGGATCCATCCCCGTCGCTGGCCTTGCCGCGGGGCTGGAACTCGAAGCCATGGCGGCCGTTCTCCTTCAGCACCAGAGTCGCGCTGAAGGGTCGCCCGAAGCGGGACGTGAAATCGGTCAGGAGCTCCGTGCGACCGCCCTGCACGTACTTATCGGCCTCGTCGCGCGTGATCTCGCGCTTGCACACCGTGCGGGGAAACGTGAAGCCACAGCTCTTCGGGAGCTCGCCCTCGGCAGGAGGCGTCCCGTTCTTGGCGAGCTCCTCTTCCTTGAGCTTGCGCTCGCAGACGAAAAGCGTCGGCGACTCGAGGATCGAACACTCCTCCTGGAACGGGCAGCGCCCGAGCGGATCGGTGTTGACTTCGTATTCCGGCTGGTCGTTGACCCCATCGCCTTCGTTCCAACCCAGCGAGCGGACCTTGAGCTGCCACTCGTCCGTCAGGACCTCGATGTAGCCCTTGTACGTGCGACCGTTGCGCGCCGTGAAGCCGTCCAGAGTGCCGGTCTTTCCGTCCTTGACGAGCGCCTTCACCGAGTTGCGATCGAGATAGCGACCCGAAGTGTCCTTCCAGAAGCGCATGGGACACTCGTCTTCGCGCTCCTGGCCCTCGATCGGCTCGCAGCGGTAGAACCACGCCATCTCGATCACGGGCCGCTTGCACGCCGGGCACGCTCCGAGCCATTCGTTCGTGTCGTAAAGCTCGTCGTACTCGAAGGTCTTCGCCACGTTGACGATGTCGACCGCGTAGTCGGTGATCTCGCGCATGAAATCCGCCGCGCTGCGCGAGCCGAGCTCCACCTCGCGCAGGTGGGACTCGATCTCACCGGTGAGCGCGGGCGACGTCAGCCGATCGATGTTGATACTCCGGAGTGTGTCGATCAGGCGAATGCCCTTCACGCTCGGGCGCAGCGCCTTGTCGATGCGCACCGCGTAGCCCCTCGCGATCAGGTTTTCGATGATGTCGGCGCGGGTGGCCGGCGTCCCGATGCCCTTCTCGGAGAGCGCCGCCGCGAGTTCCTCATCTTCGATTTGCCGGCCGGCGTTCTCCATCAGCGATAGCAGGCGCGCTTCCGTGATTCGTGCGGGGGGCCGGGTCTCCTCCGCGACCGTCTCGGCTTCGCTGGTGCTGATCGTGGCGGGCGCACCGCTCTCGGTCACGAGCGGCGCGAGACGCTCCGTTTCATCGCCCTCCGAGGGCGGGAGAACCGCGCGCCACCCCTTCTCCTTGAGAAAGCGATCGCGCGTGCGGAAGTGGTTGCCGGCCACCTCGCTGGTACGCTCGACCCGCTCCCACTGGGCGGGCGGGTAGAACGTGCCGAGGAAGCGGCGCACCACCAGGTCGAAGACTTTGGCGTCGTCGCCGGTGAGACCTTCGGGCATCGTGCCGGTCGGGATGATCGCGAAGTGGTCGGAGATGCCCTTGTCGTCGAAGACACGCTTCGTGTTCTCGAGGCCCGCCTCGATGAGGTGGGCGGCCGCGCCCGCGTAGGACTCGAAGCCCTCGCGTGCCGTCTCGCCGGCGAACGACGCAAGCGTCGCGTCGACGGTCTCGCGGTAGTCCTCGGGGAGGCAGCGCGAGTCCGTGCGGGGATAGGTCAGGGCCTTGTGGCGCTCGTAGAGTCGCTGCGCCGCCGACAGCGCGCGTCGCGCCGACCAGCCGAAGCGGCGGTTGCCCTCGCGCTGCAGACTCGTGAGATCGAACAGCGGCGGCGCCGCTTCCCTCGACGGCTTGCGGGTTTCGCTGGCGCTGCCCGCCTGCCCGCTGATCGCCGCTACCACGGCCTGCGCCCGCGCCTCTTCGAAGATCCGATCGGCGCGGGCCTCCTCGTCGGCTCCGGCCGCGAAGCTCGGGTCGAACCAGGTGCCCGTGTACGCCGTCCCTGCGTGGTCGAACGTCGCGGTCACGCGCCAATACGCACGGGGAACGTGGGCGAGGATCTCATGCTCGCGCTCCACGAGCATGGCGAGCGTCGGTGTCTGAACGCGACCGGCCGACCACGCCGTCTTTTCCTTGCGACTCTTCAGGCGCTTCGTGAGCGCTCGGGTCGCGTTCATTCCGATCAGCCAGTCCGTCTGGGCTCGGCAGCGCGCGGCGGCGGCCAGGCCCTCGAGCTCCTCGCCGGGGCGCAGCTCCTGCATGCCGCGGCGGATGGCGTTGTCGGTCATCGACCGCAGCCACAGGCGCCGGATCGGCTTCGGAGAGTCGAAGTGGTCGACGATCTCGCGGAAGATCAGCTCGCCTTCGCGCCCCGCGTCGCAGGCGTTCACGACACCGTCGACGTCGTCGCGGCCGTGCAGCTTCTTGATCGTACGAATCCGCTCGCTTTGCCCCTTCTTCGGCCGGTACTTGTACTCGTCTACAAGAATGGGGAGCGCGTCGAGCGTCCAGCGCTTGTACTTCTCGTCGACCTCCTCCGGTGGGAGCAACTCGTACAGGTGGCCCACGGCGAACGTGACGACGTAGTCGTCGCTCTCGTAATACCCGTCTTCTTCGCGAAATCCTCCGATGACCTTCGCGATGTCCGATGCGACGCTGGGCTTCTCAGTAATGACGAGGGTTTTTGCCACCGATTTCTACTTCCCTGGGGGGGAATGTTTCTGATTGGCTGAAGATCTCGTCTTCCATTAGCCCGGGCCCCCGAATCTGACAAGTTGGGACGAAAAACCTACAGATATAATACCGCCGCCCGTGGACCGCAGGTGCCGTTCCACGCGATGAGAATCTCGGTCGGGGAAATGCTGGGCGCGCTTTAGCGGAACCCGCTCGGGCCGCTCGGACAGCCGCCTTCCCCGCGGGACGAAGACTGTGTAAGTTGCCGCAGCCGTTCAGTGAACCTCACCTCAGGAGACCCCATGGCCGACACCATCTTCGGAAAGATCGCGCGCGGCGAGGCGACCGCCGACGTCGTCTACGAGGACGACCAGGCCCTCGCCTTCCGCGACCTCAACCCCGCAGCCCCGACCCACATCCTGGTCATCCCCCGCAAGCCCCTCGACCGCCTCTCCGCCGCCGAAGCCGCAGATCAGTCGCTCCTCGGCCACCTGCTGCTGGTCGCCAACAAAGTCGCCGCCGAGCAGGGCCTCGAGGACTTCAGGCTGGTCATCAACAATGGACCCGGTTCGGGCCAGACCGTGTTTCACCTTCACTTGCATGTGCTGGGCGGTCGCGCCATGAAATGGCCGCCGGGCTAGCGCGCCCCAGGCGAGCGGGGCCCAGCGGAGACCGAGAGATGGGCC
>SPKZ01004964.1_pt1 | contig 18478 bp, 16 predicted proteins | sample 2456571 | NCBI WGS metagenome assembly SPKZ01 (sample SAMN11192286, study PRJNA482655) | marine metagenome | biome: ENVO:00000447; feature: ENVO:00000244|ENVO:00000211|ENVO:00000569|ENVO:00002023; material: ENVO:00002151; isolation source: ocean water from marine abyssalpelagic zone ...
CTCGAGCAGCACCTCGAGCAGGCCGCGGAGCGTGAAGCGCTCCGGCGGAATCAGCCCACCGGTCTCGTCCCGGGCCAGGTCGCGGCGCAGCAGCAGGCTCAGCACCAGCACCACGAGCGCGCACGCGAGGAGCGTCTGGATCGGGACCGGAACCGCGCCGTAGAGCCCAAAAATGTGTGGCGGGTGCGTCATTCGAGCCCCTCCCGCGGGAGCCGCGCCGTCTCGAGCCCGTGCCAGAGGACGGCCGGGACCAGCGCCGACAGGCCGACCAGGAACGCGAGCGGGAGAATCGGCAACAGCCACAGCATCGCGCCCACGCTGGCGAGCAGCGCGAGCATGCGCACCCCGAGCAGCACCCGCGCGAAGGAGTCGGGAGCGCGATCGGGGGTCCCGAGCAGCGCGCCCACACCCCTTTCCATGGCCCACAGATTCACGATCTGAATCCCTCCTCCGAGCGCGGCGCTCCAGACGGCGGGCACTCCATAGGGAATCGTACCGAGCACCGCAACCGCGACCAGCAGCGCGTGCTTCGCCTGGAGCCTGACTGGTCCGAATTTCATTCCGGAGGCTCTCCGCGGCTGGATTTTGCCGAAGCCGCCCCGTCGGAATCATCCCCCGCCTGAATCTGGAGCAGGGTTCGGACGCAGGCTACCAAGCCCGCGAGCATGAAGAGAAACAGGAACACGGGTCCGGTATCGAGCCAGCGATCCAGGTAGTACCCGATCACCACGCCCACCCCGATCGCGAGGGACGCCTCGAACGCCTTCTCGAAGGCGCGGCCGGTCCCGCTGGAGGCCCGGTAGGGCCGGATCCAGGCCACCTTACGCGACCTTCTTGAATGCACGGCGCGCGGCCTGGAGCAGCTGGTCGATCTCGCCGTCGCCGTGCGCCAGCGTCAGGAAGCCGGCCTCGTACCCGGACGGCGCGAGATAGATCCCCTGGTCGAGCATCGCGTGGAAGAAGCGCCCGTACCGATCGTGGTCGGCGGCGGCCGCGTCGGCGAAGCTCCGGACGGGCGTCTCGGAAAAGGCCAGCCCGAACAGCGCACCCGCAGCGCGCGTCTGGAACGGGAGCCCGGCCTCGCGCGCGGCCGCTTCGAGTTCCTTTGCGATTCTGAGTGAGCTCGCCTCGAACGCGTCGAAGACCCCGGGCGGCGTGATCAGCTCGAGCGCCGCGAGCCCGGCCGCGACCGCGAGCGGGTTTCCGGCCAGCGTGCCGGCCTGGTAGACATCGCCCACTGGCGCGATCCGCTGCATCAGACGGGCGCTACCCCCGTAGGCGCCCACCGGCAGCCCCCCTCCGATCACCTTCCCCAGGCAGGTGAGATCCGGCGTCACGCCGAAGCGCTCCTGCGCACCTCCGAGACCGACCCGGAAGCCCGAGATCACCTCGTCGAAGACCAGCAGGCTCCCGAACGCATCACACAACTCGCGCAGGCGCGAGAGGAAGTCGACGTCGGGCCAGGCCAGCCCCATGTTGGCCGGGATGGGTTCCACCACGACTGCCGCGATCTCGTCCGGCCGGGCCGTGAACGCCGCCTCGACCGCGGCGAGGTCGTTGAAGGCCACCACCAGGGTGTCGGCCACGGCCGCCGCCGGGACCCCGGCTGAGCCCGGGATTCCGAGCGTCGCCACGCCCGATCCCGCCGCCGCGAGCACAGCATCCGCGTGGCCGTGATAACAGCCCTCGAACTTCAGGATCCGGTCGCGCCCCGTGGCCGCCCGCGCGAGCCGCAGCGCGCTCATCGCCGCCTCGGTGCCCGAGGTGACGAGCCGGAGCATTTCGATCGAGGGTACACAGGCCACAATCCGTTCGGCCAGTTCGATCTCGGCCTCAGTCGGCGCTCCGAAGCTGATCCCGTTCGCGGCCGCGCGCCGGACCGCCTCGACGATCACGGGATGCGCGTGACCTGCGATGATCGCCCCCCAAGAGGCCACGTAGTCGACGTAGCGGTTGCCATCGACGTCCTCGATCGAACTCCCGGAGGCTCTCGCGATGAAGCGCGGGGTTCCGCCGACCGAATTGAATGCGCGAACCGGGCTGCTAACGCCTCCGGGCATCAGTTGGCGGGCGCGGCGAAGCAGCCGCTTGGAGCGGTTGACGCGCACCGAACTCAGGCTCCCGAAGCGTCGAGGTTCGCGCCGTCTTCGCGCTCGGCCACCCGCGCGACCGACACGATCCTCTCGTCAGGATCCAGTTCCATCAGCCGCACCCCTTGGGTGTTCCGGCCCATGGTCGGGATCCCGTCGGTGCGCAGCCGGAGCACCTTACTGCCGCTCGAGATCAGCATGACCTCGTCCTGATCGTCGACCTGCAGCACCGCGATCACCGGGCCGTTGCGGGCCGAGGTCTTGATCGTGATGATTCCGTAACCGCCGCGATTCTGTTCCCGGTAGTCGTCGAGCGGCGAGCGCTTCCCATAACCCCGCTCGGTCACCGTCAGGATACTCGCGCCCGGCCGGAGCACCTCCATCCCGACCGCGCATTCTTCTCCGCGGACCGCGATCGCCCGGACCCCGGTCGCGGTCCGGCCCATCGCTCGCACCTGGGACTCGTGGAAGCGGATCGACTTTCCACTGCGGCTCGCGACCACGATCTCCGCCGACCCGCTGGTCCGCGCCACTCCGATCAACTCGTCGTTCCCGGACAGGTTGATCGCGATGATACCCCCGCGGCGGGGGTTCGCGTACGCGTCCAGGGCCGTCTTCTTGATCACGCCGCCGCGCGTCGCGAGTACGACGAATCCCTCCTCCTCGAAGCTCCGGACCGGGAGGATCGCCGACACCCGCTCGCCCGGCGAGAGGCTCAGCAGGTTCACGAGCGCCTTGCCGCGCGCGGTGCGCCCGACCTGCGGAAGTTCGTGCACCTTGAGCCAGTGCACGCGCCCCCGGCTCGTAAAGAACAATACGTGTGCGTGCGTGGATGCAACGAAGAGCGTGGAGACGAAGTCCTCCGTCCTGGTCCCGAGCCCGGACTTCCCTTTGCCGCCCCGGCGCTGGGCACGGTAGATCGCCACCGGGTTGCGCTTCGCGTATCCGAGGTGGCTGACCGTGACGACCATGTCCTCCTCGATGATCAGATCCTCGGTTGTGATGTTCTCTACCGCTTCCCCGAGTCGAGTCCGGCGCGGATCCGCGTACTTTTCTTTGATCTTCTCGAGTTCTTCGACCACCTTGTCGGTCACCTTCTGCTCGCTGCCGAGCAGCTCCCGAAGCTCGGCGATCAGCGCCCGCACCCCTGCCAGGTCGTCGAGGATCCGCTGCCGCTCCAAGGACGTCAGCCGTTGTAGCCGCATCTCGAGGATTGCCTGCGCCTGGCGCTCGCTGAGGTCGAACGTCTCCTGCAGCCCGTCGCGCGCGACGGCGGGGCTCTCGCTGCCGCGGATCAGCGCGATCACCTCGTCGAGCCGGTCGAGCGCGATCGCGAAGCCCTGGAGCAGGTGCTCGCGCTCCTCCGCCTGCCGAAGATCGTAGGTCGCCCTGCGGCGCACGACCTCGCCGCGGAAGTCGAGAAAATGCTGGAGCAGCCCGATCAGGCCGAGGGTCCTGGGGCGGTTGTTCACGAGCGCCACCAGGTTTACGCCGAAAGTGCTCTGCATCGGGCTCAACTTGTAGAGCTGATTCAGGATCACTTCGTCCGGCGCGTCGCGCTTGAGGTCGATCACGACACTCATTCCCTTGCGATCGGACTCGTCCCGGATGTCGCTCACGCCGTCGATCTTCCCGTCGCGCACGAGCTCGGCGATCTTTTCGATCATGCTGGCCTTGTTGACCATGTACGGGATTTCGGTCACCACGATCGAACAGCGGCCGCCCTTTCGCTCCTCGACGGTCGCCTGTGCTCGGACGTAAAGCAGTCCGCGGCCGGTCTCGTAGGCGGAGCGGATCCCGCTGCTCCCCGCAATCTCGGCCCCGGTCGGAAAGTCCGGTCCCGGGATGCACTGCATGACCTCGTCGAGCGTTGCCGAAGGGTTCCGGGCCAACAGAACCGCTCCGTCGATCACCTCCGCAAGATTGTGCGGGGGGATGTTGGTCGCCATACCGACCGCGATCCCGGTCGAACCGTTGATCAGCAGGTTGGGAATCCGCGCCGGCAGAACGACCGGCTCCGTGCGAGTGTTGTCGTAGTTGGGGACGAAATCGACCGTGTCGCGCCCGAGCTCCGCCAGCATTTCTCCCGCGATGCGCGAGAGGCGTGCTTCGGTGTACCGCATCGCGGCGGGCGGATCTCCGTCGACCGACCCGAGATTTCCCTGCCAGTCGACCAACGGGTAGCGCAGCGAAAAGGGCTGAGCGAGCCGCGCGATCGAGGGGTAGACCACGCTCTCCCCGTGCGGGTGGTAGTTGCCGGATACGTCTCCCGAGATCTTCGCGCACTTCCGGTACGGACGATCGGGCGTCAGGTTCAGGTCATTGAAGGTCACCAGAATGCGGCGCTGAGAAGGCTTCAGTCCATCCCGCACATCAGGGAGCGCCCGACTGATGATCACCGACATCGAGTAGTCGAGGAACGAGCGGCGCATCTCGTCCTCGATGTTCACGGCAGCGGGCCGCTCGGGTCCGGAGGGGGGTGCGGGAGGGTTCTGCTCGGTCGTGTCCGCCATCCGCTAGATGTCCAGGTTCGTCACGTTCAGTGCGTTGCGTTCGATGAACTCTCTCCGCGGCTCCACCGCGTCGCCCATGAGTAGCGAGAAGGTCTCGTCCGCCTCGACGGCATCCTCGACCTGTACCTGGAGCAGGCTGCGAACCCCGGGGTCCATCGTCGTATCCCAGAGCTGGTCTGCATTCATTTCACCCAGGCCCTTGTAGCGCTGGATGTACTGCCCATGGCCTCCGATCGCCAGGATCCGCGCGAGCAATGCGCGGCCCGTCCGCACCTGCTCGGTGGCACCCGTTGACTCGAGCCGGAACGGCGCCGTGCCGATCACCGCGAGACGCTCTGCCAGACCCAGAAGCTGGCGGTAATCGGCAGATGCCATGAAGTCGCGATCGAACACCACCCGTCGGATCACGCCGGCCTCATACGACTCCACTCGCATGCGCCACGTACCGTGTTCCTCGTCGCGGTCCCAGTCGATCGCGGCGGGATCGATTTTAGGATACGCGCTTTCCAGGTAGCCGCGCACGCGTCCTGCGACGGCGTCTCGATCGAACGCCTCCCGGGTCAGGTCCTCTCCGCTCAGTCCAGCGCCGAGCGCTACGGCTTCGACCACACGGCTGTCGATCCCGAGTCGTTCGAGGCCTTCGCAGCTCTTCTCGCAGGTCTGTGCATACGTGACGAACTCGCGGAGAGCCTCCGTCGAAATCGGGGTCTCGCTCTCTGCGCAGAACACCTCGACCTGCTCGAGACCCTGCCCGAGCAGGTAGGCGTCGAGTTCATCGTCGTTCTTCATGTAGTGCTCGCGCTTACCGCGCTTGGCTTTGTAGAGCGGGGGCTGCGCGAGGTAGAGATACCCGCGCTGGATCAATTCCCTCATGTGCCGGAAGAAGAAGGTCAGAAGCAGGGTCTGAATGTGCGAGCCATCGACGTCCGCGTCGCACATAAGCACTACCTTGTGGTAGCGAACCTTGCTCGCATCAAAGTCATCGCCGATTCCGGTGCCCAGTGCCGCGATCAGCGTCTGGATCTCCAGGTTGGAGAAGACCCGGTCTAGCCGGGCCTTCTCAACGTTCAGGAGTTTCCCCCGGATCGGCAGAATGGCTTGGTTGGCGCGGTCTCGCGCCTGCTTGGCCGACCCGCCGGCAGAGATGCCCTCCACCACAAAGATTTCCGACAGCGCCGGATCCTTTTCCTGGCAATCTGAAAGCTTTCCGGGAAGACTGGAGTCGGAGAGCGCGCCCTTGCGGCGTGTCAACTCCTTGGCCTTCCGAGCCGCCTCGCGCGCGCGTAGTGCTTCGACGGTCTTCGCGTGCACGACCTGTGCGGCCCGCGGATTCTCTTCGAAGTAGTCTCCGAGTTTCTCGTGCACCACGTTGGAAACCAGGCTCGAGACTTCAGTATTTCCGAGCTTCGACTTGGTCTGTCCCTCGAACTCCGGATGAGAAATGCGCACGGAGACTACCGCCGCCAAGCCCTCGCGGCAGTCGTCGCCCGATACGGCGACGACCTGCTTGCCGTTCGAGTTCCTCTGGATGTAGCGGTTCACGCTCCGGGTGAGCGCATTCCGGAACCCCGTCAGATGGGTGCCGCCTTCAATCGTGTTTACGTTGTTCGCAAAGCTGTAGACCGATTCGGTATACACGTCGCTGTATTGCAGGGCCACCTCGATGTCGACTTCTATTTTAATCTTTCCGTCTCCCGTCGACTTCTGGTACGAGCGCGTTCCCTTGATGTGGATCGGGGGATGGAGTGCGGTCCGGTTCCGGTTCAGATACTCGACAAAAGAACGAATGCCACCATCGTAGTGAAAGTCGTGCTGTTTTCCGGTTCGCTCGTCGAGCACGATGACGCGAACGCCGGCATTCAGAAAAGAGAGTTCGCGAAGCCGCTGCGATAGCGTGTCGAAGTTGAACTCGACCGAGTCGAAGATCTCGCTGTCGGGCAGGAAGGTGATCGAGGTGCCGTGGTTCTCGGTGGTACCCGTCTTCTTAAGATCCCCCGTCGGGTTTCCCCGCTCGAAGCTCTGCTGCCAGACCTCGTGATTAATCTTGATTTCCATGTCGAGGCGAGCTGATAGGGCATTCACACAGGAGACACCGACACCGTGCAAACCGCTCGAGACCTTGTAGGCCTTATTGTTGAACTTTCCACCGGCGTGAAGCGTGGTCATCACGACCTCGGCGGCGGGGCGTCCTTCTTTTTCGTGGGCGTCGACGGGGATGCCGCGGCCGTTATCGGTCACGGTGACGGACCCGTTGCTATGCAAGGTCACCGACACCGCGTCCGCAAAGCCCGCGACCGCCTCGTCGATCGAGTTGTCCACCACCTCGTAGACGAGGTGGTGGAGGCCGGCAGGACCGGTGGAGCCGATATACATGGCCGGACGTTTCCGAACCGGCTCCAAGCCTTCGAGAACCTCGATCGATCGCGCGTCGTAGTCGCTCAAGCTCACTCCGGCAGTCGGCGATCGCACCTCGCGACCGGGGACTCGGGGCCTGGCCCTGACTCGGAGCGGCTCCGAGGATCTGATAGGGCCTCTCAACCGGGGCCCCACGAGAGGCCCCACGATGGCCCGCAATTTAGCGAAAACGAAGGGGTGCGGCTATGCCCTAGGTCCGCATCGGCATGATCACAGACAGTTGATCCGGGTCGTCTGCGGGCCGAAACTGCACCGGCGAAATCTCCTCGATCAGCTCGATCACGAGTTCCTTCGAGCTGATCGAGCCCAGTACGTCAAGTACGTACCGGGCATTCAGGCTGGTCTCGAAGCGGTCGCCGCTGTAGTCGACGGGAATCAACTCGCGGGCATCCCCGAGGTCGGGGTTGCTGGCCCGAAGCTCGATCTGGCCACTGGTGAGAACGAGGCCAAAGCCGTGGGAGCGCTCGTGTACCACGAGGGCGACGCGGCGCGTTGCGTGGAGCAGTCGCTCCCGGTCCAGCACGATCCGGATGGTCGGATTCTGGGGGAGCACCTGCTGGTAGTTTACGAATTCACCATCGATCAGCCGTGCCGTGAGCAGCAGGTCGGGCCGGCGAACCATCAGGAAACCTCCGTCGAGCCCGATCTCGACACTTCCCTCGGTCTCCTCGCAGAGTTTACGGATCTCGGCCAGCGCCTTGCGCGGCACGATGATGCCGGTTTCCAGGAACGCGACCGGAGAACGCGGAGAACGTTCAATGAGCGCCAGACGATGTCCGTCGGTCGCGACACACCGGACCCGCCCCTTCTCCACGTTCTCCATGTAGACACCGTTTAGGTTGTAGCGGGTGTCGTCGGTAGAAGTTGCGAACAGCGTTCGGTCGATGAGTTCTGCGAGAAGCTTGGCATCGACCTCGGCAAAGGTGGTGCTGTCCGCGCCCGGCAGGCCCGGGTACTCCTCGGCCGAGATCGAGAGCAGTGAGAAGTTCGCCGATCCGGACTCGATCTTGACGCGCGCGCCCTCGTCGAGATGCAGCGTCAGTTCGGGCTCCTCGAGTTCGCGTACGATCTCGTATAGAACGCGCGCTCCGAGTGTCACCTCGCCCGGGGTTTCAATTTGGGCATTGAGCGTCGAGACCACGCCCACCTCGAGGTCAGTGGCCGAAAGCGTCAACTCCTCGGGCCGTGCACGGATCAGTACATTGGCCAGAATCGGGAGGGTGCCTCGCTTCTCGACGACGGCCTGGATTCGTCCGAGTCCCTGGACGAGTAACTCTCTCTCGACGCTGAACTTCATCTCAATGTGCCTCCTAATACTCTTATATCCATACAAGAACAGGAGTAGAAGCAGAATCGGGAAATTTGGGAAAAAATCTGCGAAGTCCTTGATCCGAAAGTGGATCGTCTCCCCAGAGACCCCTCAGCGCGCTATGCAGAACCGGTGTCCAGAAGCGCTGCTGCACCCATTCCAGCAGGTTTTCCACCGATTGTCCCCCGCTTCATGCTCCAACTCCGGCTTCGGAATTCGAGGCCGGGTCCCCGAAGAGTTCCCTTTCCAGGTCGCGAAGCTCGAGTCGTAGCGCCGCGTCCCGCTCCAGGCGTGTCGCGGTCGCGCGGCAGGCATGCAGTGCGGTCGTATGATGCCGGCTGAAGAGGCGCCCCAACTCCGGGAATGACAGGCCGCAGTTCCGGCGGACCAGATAGATGGCGATCTGACGCGGACCCGTGATCCGCTGACTCCGGACCGGAGACCGGAAGTCTCGGGTCCGGAGTCCGTAGCGGCGAGCCACGAGCGCGATGACGGATTCGGGCGGGATGGTCTGGTTCCGGACCGGCGCGCGGGCGAGCGCGTGCCTGACGCGCTCCAAATTCGTCAGTTCACGCTCGCAGCCCGGGTCCGCGAGCGCGTGCGTCAATAGTGTGTCAATTTGCGTCAGGTCGGTTCCGCTGCGGGCGACCAGGAACGAGGCGACCTCGGGGCTGAGTTCGGCACCCCAGGCGCGGGCGCGGTCCATCAGAATCGCGACCCGGGTTTCCCATTCCGGGGGCGAGAGCCGAACGTGTAGTCCGGCGGCGAGCCGCCGGGCAAGTGGCCCGGAGAGGCCCGAAATCGACTCCGGCGCGTGCCGCGAACTCGCCACAACCTGAACTCGCTCCTTGCTGAGCGCATCGAGTGTGTGGACGATCTCCTCCTGAGTTGCATCGCGGCCGATCAGGTCTTCGACATCGTCCAGGAGCAGTGCCGCGCATTGGCGATAGCGGGCACGGAATGCAGAGAGTTCACGTTTCTGGATCGCGGTAACGAGTTCGAGCGCGAGCGCAGCGGTTCCCAGGCAGTGGATGCGCTCGAGATTGAGTCGGGCCTGAAGTGCGAAAGCGATTCCGCGAAGCAGGTGCGACTTCCCCGAACCGGGTGGCCCCTGGATGAAGAGCGGGCTGTAACGCTCGCCCGGGAACTCCGCGACCAACTGGACGGCTGCGAACACGAACTGGTTCGAGGGGCTGGCGACGAAGCGGTCCAGACTGTAGGCGGGGTCGAGCTCGCAACGCGTGACCGACGCATCATCCGGGATCGCCGCAATCGACAGGGTGCACGCACCCTTCGTGACGGTCGGGACCGCAGCTGCGAGAAGGTACAGGTAGCCCTCGCGAAGCCAGGTGGCGAGGCGGCTTGCCGGAATCGCGGCCCGCAGCGTCCGGCCGCGCCGTTCGACGAACAGGGCCGAATCTGCGAGCGTCTGAACTTTGTCTGCGGGAACCCGTCCGTTGAGCGATGCGAGAACGGCGTTCCAGAGCGGGAGTTGTACGGGCGCACCCTCCTCCTTGGCGCAGTCCTCTGCGCAGGTCAACTCGGACATGCTGCGGCGATCCCACCCCCGGCTCTCGGAACCCCGACGCTGCGTCGGAGGGCTGTCGTAGCAGTTTGCTGCGCAGCATTGCAAGGGGAGTTTTGGCAACTGCGCCGTGCGTTTCCGTTCTGTATTCGCGACGTTGACACGCTCCGATCGCTATGCTGCTATCTACCGCTTGTACGAGAGGCGTCGGGCTTTCTTCGGCGCCGGTTGGGACGACAGTCATGAAACGCACTTATCAGCCGAGCCGGATTCGCCGGTCCCGGACTCACGGGTTTCGGGCTCGAATGAAGACGCGCAACGGGCGTCGTGTGCTCGCGCGACGCCGGGCGAAGGGCCGGGTTCGGCTGGCGCCTGGGAAGAGCAGAGACTAGCGGTCCGCGGCAACGTGTCCGGGTCTACGAGGTCGCGGGTCCGGTCGGGCTGGCGGCCCGTGCTTCGACGGGCTGATTTTCTTGTCACGACGGGGGAGGGCCGTCGTGTCGACGGCGCGCACTTCCTGGTGTTCATTCGGGATCGAAACGACGGTCGAGGTGCGCGCCTCGGAATCACGGTGACGCGCAAGGTCGGCAACGCGGTGATCCGAAACCGCATCAAGAGGCTGGTACGAGAATGGTTCCGATCCAGGGAGGCGCAGTTGGGTTCCCGGGACCTGGTGATGATTGCCCATCGGGGGGTCGCGCGCGATCTCGGATTGGCCGCGGTCGAACAGGACCTGGAACCGGCCATGCGCCAACTCGAGCCTCGACCAGTCGGGCCGGCAACTTCGCCGTCGGAGTGATTCGGCTCTACCAACGCGCGTTGTCCCCGTTCTGGGCACCGACCTGTCGCTTCTATCCGAGTTGCTCGGCGTATGCGTCCGCGGTGATTCAGGAACACGGCCTCTGGTGTGGGGGCGGCCGTGCCCTCCGGCGCCTGGCCCGCTGCTCGCCGCTCGGGGGCGGCGGGCTCGACCTGCCGTAAGGCTCGGGCGTGGACCGAATCCAACTCGTCACGATCGCGCTCGCCGTGGGGCTGTTCCTGTTCTGGATGTGGACGGTCCCGAGCCCAAGGCCGCCGGGACGGGTGCCCGCGCCGCAACCGGCCACGGAAGCCGCGCGCCCGGAACCCCGCAGGCTAGCGAGCGAACTCCCGCAGGCGGAGTCCGCATCCAGGCCTGCGGCGAGCGGCCTTCCGCTCGAACGGGTGCCGGACCCGGACGCGGAGCGTGCGGGATCGCCGGCGGAGCGTTCGTGGCAGCTCGAAAACGACGTGCTTCGGGTCACGGTTGGGAGCCGGGGTGGCCGGCTCGAGCGGATCGAACTGCTCGAGTTCAAGGACCGGATCGGTCCGGGAGCGCGGCCGGTCGAACTCGCCTCGACGCGCGGCCGGGGCACGCTGCTTTCCTTCCTGGGCGGCGGCGCGCTCGAGGGTTTCGAGGAAGCCGCCTTCGCCGAGCTGAATCGCGGCGCGGAGTTCATTGAGCTTCGGGCCGAGCGGGATGGAATCAGGGTCGAACGACACCTGTCGCTCGACCCGAGCGGCTACGGAGCGCGGCTGCGGGTCTCGGTGGCGAATCTGGGCGACGGCGTGATCCGTCCGGAATTTCGCGTCGCGATGTACGCCGCCGAGCGGGCGCCCGATGCCCCCGGCGGTTTCACCGAGTACAGCCTCGTGCTCTCGTCCCGCGAGAGCGTGAACCGCACTCTGGTGAGTGGCCTCGGAAGCCCCGGCTTCTTTGGAAAGCTGCTGGGGCGGGGCACCTGGGAGGGCGACTGGTATTCGGACGTCGAGTGGGCCGGCGTCGGGAGCCGGTACTTCCTGACGGCCGCGATCGCCGAGAACCCGAACGAGGCGCGGGGATTCGAGGGGCCGATCGGCAAGGACATCGGCGTGGTCCTGTTGGGCTACCCGGCGTTCGAGGTTCCGGGCGGGCGGTTCGTCGAAAGGTCCTACCGGCTCTACCTGGGGCCCAAGCTCGAGTCAGCGGTTGCCGCGGTCGATCCGCGTCTGACCGAGGCGATCGACTTCGGTTGGTCATGGATCCGGCCGGTCGTGGCCTTCTTCGCCGACCTGTTGGTCTGGATCCACCTCCACATCGTCGCGAACTACGGGGTCGCCATCATTCTACTCACAATTGTGTTACGCCTGCTGACCTTTCCGCTCTCGCAGAAGTCGATGAAGTCGATGCAGCGACTCGGGAAGATCGCGCCCGAGATGAAGGAACTGCAGGCGAAATTCAAGGACGACCGGGAAAAGCTCCAGGCCGAGATGATGTCCCTCTACCGTCGGAAGGGCATGAACCCGTTGTCCGCGATGGGGGGCGGCTGCATCCCGATGTTGATCCAGATGCCCTTCTTGATCTCACTCTTCTTCGCGCTGCGGGTGTCGATGGATCTGCGTCACGCGCCCTTCGTCGGCTGGATCCAGGACCTCTCAGCTCCCGAGACGCTGTTTTCGATCGGGCCGATTCCGGTGCGCGTGTTGCCGCTTCTGATGGGGGCGTCGATGCTGCTTCAACAGCGGATGAGTCCGTCTCAGGGGGCAGATCCCCAACAGCGCCAGATGATGCAGTGGATGAGCGTGATGTTCATCTTTCTGTTCTATCAATTCCCGTCGGGGCTGGTGCTCTACTGGTTTACGAGCAACCTGCTCGGCATCTTGCAGCAGTGGGTCATCAATCGTCAGGGCCGCGCAAAGACGTAGCGCGCGGCGAACGGCCCCGGAAAGGGGGAAGCGAGCGCATGGAAGACGTCAGGGAGTTCGTGGGCCAGAACGAGAGCGAGGCGGTCGAGCTTGCGGTCCGGCACTTCGGAGTGCCGCGGGAGCAACTCGAGATCCGCGTTATTTCCGCGCAGCTCCAGATTTCGGGGCTCGGTGGCCGCGTCATGGTAGTGGCCAAGCCCGTCGAGGTGCCGGTCGAACTCAGCCCGGTCGGGGCCTTCCTGGTCGGCGTCCTCGAGCGGATGCAGCTGTCTGGCGAGGTGCGCGTGGCAGAGCGCGACGAGGCGGGCGTGACGCAACTTCTGGTCTCGGGTCCCGGGGTCCAAGATTTGACGCGGCGCGTCTCGGGCACGAAGGCGGCCCTGATCCACTTGACGCAGCGTGCGGCGGAGCAACGGGGAGCCTCGGGCAGCAGCGTTCGCATCGAGGTCGACGATTCGCGCCAAGCACGTGGGCCGCGTGCGGGAAGGGGCCGGGAGTCCGGGCGCCCGGAGCGCAGCCGCGAGCGCGAGCGCGGTCGCGGAGGGCGCGAGCGCTCCGGACCTGGCGAGGGCCGGCGCCGGGACTCGGACGAAGAGGACGAGAAGAGACTCGAGCAGCTGGCCCGCGAGCGCGCTGCCGAGGTGCTGCGCTCCGGTGAGGCCGCGATTCTGCCTCCACTCAACTCCCGCGAGCGTTGGTTCGTGCACCAGGCCCTGAACGAAGTCGAGGGAATACACACCGAGAGCGACGGCGAGGGGCGTCTGAAGCGAATCAAGATCGTACGCGGGTGAGCGAGCCCCGCGGAGCGCGCGGGATCCCTTCGATAGAGCGCTTTCTCGACGAACTCACGGCTTGGGGCCGACGCGTCAACTTGGTGGGCTCCACCTCGCCCGACGCGCTTCAGGTCCACGTGAGCGACGCCCTGGGGGTCGTGGACGCCCTGCCCGCGGGCGCACGCGTAGTCGACCTCGGGAGCGGCGCCGGGTTCCCGGGCATCCCCCTAGCGCTGGTACGGCCGGATCTTCGACTCACCCTGGTGGAGATCCGTGAACGCAGGGTCGCGTTTCTGCGACACGTGAAGCGGGTGCTCGGGGCTGGCTTCGAGGTGCGGCGAACCCGTATCGAGCACGGCCCCGAACCCTCCGGCCCCTACGAGTTTGCGCTGATGCGGGCCGTCGCCCCGCTGCGGCGCGCGCTGCCGCTGGCGCGGCCCTGGGTCCACGACGACGGCGAGATCTGGGTCTGGACGCGCGAGGTCGTGCCCGAATCCGTCGATCCGGCCACGGGCCTCGCGGGCCGCATCGAACTCGGCGCGCGGGGTCAGGTTCTGCGTGTGCGTGCGGCGGCAGTGCCGCGTGGAACTCTCTGATTCCGCCGATGGCGCCTGGTGTTCTTTCACGTGGAACTCTGGGGTAGAATCTCGCTCGGGGTGCGTCTGTTCCAGGCCTGCCCCGTGGGGGGCTCGTATGGCGCGCGTCATCGTGGTCGCGAACCAGAAGGGCGGCGTCGGCAAAACCACCACAGCGGTCAACCTCGCGGCGTCGCTGGCGGCGGCTGAGTGCGCGACGCTCCTGATCGACTTTGATCCACAGGCGAACGCAACCTCGAGTTTCGGGTACCTGCCGTCCGACGTCCGGCGGGACGTGTATGACGTCCTCAGCGGCGAGGCCGGGCTGGATGAGGTCGCACTCGCCACGCCGCTCCAGTACCTGAAGCTGGTCCCCTCGAGCACGGCACTGGTGGGGGCCGAGGTCGAACTGGCCTCGCACCCCGAGCGCGAGTCGCAGCTCGCGCGCCGGATCGCCGAGGTCCGGGACCGGTACCGGATCATTCTGATCGACGCACCGCCCTCGCTTGGAATTCTGACATTGAACGGGCTCGTGGCCGCGGACTCCGTGCTGATTCCGCTCCAGTGTGAGTATCTGGCACTCGAGGGCGTCGCCAAGATTCTGCAGTCCGTGGACCTCGTCCGGAAGCAGATGAACCCCGGCCTGACCCTCGAAGGCCTGCTGCTCACGATGTTCGATGCGCGCAACAAGCTCTCCTCGCAGGTCGCACAGGAGGCCCGCACGCACTTTCCCGAGCAGGTGTTTCAGACCGTGATTCCCCGGAACGTGAGGCTTTCGGAGGCGCCCAGCTACGGCAAGCCGGCCCTTCTCTATGACATCAATTCGAGGGGCGCCATGAGCTATCTCCAGCTCGCGGACGAACTCCTCAAGAGGATCGAACATGCCAGAACGTAAGGCCCTGGGAAGAGGACTCTCCGCGCTAATCCCCGAGTCGCCCGAGCCCGCGCCACGCGGTCCGGCGGCGGTGCAGCCGCCGCCCGGACCGGGCGCGCTGCCGGAGAGCCCCGAGCAGACCGGCCTCGATACGGGTGCGCCGCTGTTCGTGTCGCTCTCACGCATCGCCCCGAACCCGAAGCAGCCCCGCAAGGTCTTCCGCGAGGCGGAGATCGCGAGCCTGGCGCGTTCGATTCGCGAACAGGGGGTGCTTCAGCCGCTCGTCTTGCGGAGCCGCGGCGACGGTTACGAGCTGATCATTGGCGAGCGGCGCTGGCGGGCCGCGCAGCTCGCCGGACTGGACGAGGTCCCGGTCGTGATCCTGGATGCCAGCGACCGCGCCGTAGTCGAGATGGCCCTGGTCGAGAACGTCCAGCGGGAGGATCTGAATCCGATTGAACTCGCCGAGGCATTTCGGACCCTGATCGATCAGGAGGGCATGACTCAGGAACAGGTTGGAAAGCGCGTCGGCCTTGATCGCTCTAGTGTAGCTAATAACCTACGATTGCTTGAACTCTCTGTGGGATTGCAACAGGACGTGATCGACCAGCGGCTCACGATGGGGCACGCAAAGGCGATTCTGCAGGCGCCCGAGGATCGGCGTATGATGGCGCGCGACCAGATCGTGCGGGGTGGCCTCACGGTCCGGGCCGCGGAAGAACTCTGCCGGCGGATCGCGTCGGCGTCGCCGCATGGCGGCCGCGCGCGACCGGGGCCGAGCCGCGACGCAGACGTCGTAGACCTCGAAAATCGACTTCGGCTGGAACTTCAGACGAAGGTACGCATCGTCGGTCGTCGCGAGCGGGGGCGCCTCGAGTTGCATTACTTTGGCGCCGCCGAGTTCGACCGGCTTGTCGAGCGTCTGATCGGAGAGAAAGCATGAGCGAATCACTGCAGGCGTTTCTCGATCAGGGCACCTTCTTCGAGGGCAAACTCTCGTTCCAGAGCGCGATCCGCATCGACGGGCACTTCCGGGGCGAAGCCCAGGCCGACGGAACCCTGGTCGTCGGAGAGGGGGGACTGGTCGAGGCAGACCTTTCTGTCGCGGTGTTGATCGTCCACGGGACCGTGATCGGGGATGCCGTCGCGAAGGAGCGGGTCCACGTTGCAGCGACGGGACGTGTTGCCGGGAGCCTCGCATCCCCGCGTGTCCGAATCGACGAGGGCGCCCAGATCGAGGCGCGGGTGCAGATGGGGGAGGTCGGCGCGAAGCTTCCCGGAGTCGTCCCTGCGGATGACGCGCCGCCCGCAGCCGACGCGTCCGGGGAGTAGCGACCCGCGCTGAGTCGACGCGTCCGGAAGTGGCTCGGCCCCGCCGGGCTCGCTGGCAACTCGGACGGGTTTTGCGATAATCCCGCCCCGCGGGACGCCGTGGCTCCCGCTGCCCGTCGGTGCGCGCCGCCGAGCGCGGAATTCGTCGGGACGGGTGCTCTAGTTTGGGGAGTGGTCCTCCGAGGCCCGTTGCTGCGTGTGGCCCGGGTTCCGAGGGGCCCGGAGAGAGGCCCGGCAGAAGGGAGTCAACTTGCGGAGCGTGACACCGGTCTGCGGGATCGGGTTGGGTGCGCTCGTCATCGTGGGCGGAACGCCGTCGCTCGTCGGAGCGGCGAGTGGGCTCAATCTGTTTCCGGACCCGGCGCACGTGCTGCTCAACCTGGCGATCTTCCTGGCGCTCGTCTGGCCCACCAAGCGGCTTCTACTCGACCCTTTGCTGCGGGTGCTCGAAGCTCGTGAGCAGCGAACGGTCGGTACGCTCGAGCGGGCGGAAGCACTGCTTCGCGAGGCGGCGAAGACCCGAGAACGTTTCGAGAGTCGACTCGCCGGGGTCCATGCCGAAGCCGAAGCGCGTCGCTCGGAGATCCTCGGCGAGGGTGAGGCGCAGGCGCGTGAGGCGCTCCAGGCCGCGCGCGATGAGGCCGCCCGGAGTATCGGGGCCGTGCGCGAGACGATTTCGAGCGAACTCGTCCAGGCGCGCCAGGCCCTGCGCGCAGACGCGGCCGCGCTCGCGAACGAGGTCGCAGCGCGAATCCTCGGGAGAGCGCTTTGACCGCGCTCGTCCGGACGGTCGTGTTTACGGCCCCGATCTGCCTGGCCCGGGCTGCAGCCGCGGCCGACCCCGCGCACGCGGAGCCCTCGGGCCTTGCGACCCTGATCGCGCAGGTCTTCAACGTCGCGGTACTGGTCTGCGTGCTCGTCTACTTCGGCCGCAAGCCGATTCAGGGATTCTTCCAGAACCGGAGCCAGGCTCTCGCGGCTGAAATCGAGCGGGCCGAAGCGCGCGTACGCGAGGCGGAGGCGACTCTCGACGATTGGAAACAACGGCTCGAAGGCTTCGAGGTGGAGGCGCGCAGGATCGTCGATACGACCTCGGGACTTGCAGGCACCGAGCGCGATCAACTGGTCGAGCGGGCCCGGGCAGCGGCGGCCCGCATCCGGGAAGAGGCCGAAGCCGCCTCCGAGCGCGAGATCACGCGCGCGCGCGCCGAACTTCGCGCCGAGGCCGCCGAACTCGCGACCGAACTCGCAGCCGACCGGATCCGGTCGGCTGCGTTGTCTCCCGAAGATGATCGGCGGCTGCTGTCGGAATTCTCGGAACAGCTCCGGACGAATCGCAGGTCGGCCGGATGAAGGGCAGCGTCATCGGTCGCCGGTACGCGCGCGCGCTTTTTCAACTGGGCGTGGAAGGCGGCAGCGCATCCGGCATCGCGGAAGAACTCGATCTGCTGACCGACGAGATCCTGGGCGCCCCCGAACTGGAGCGGGTACTGTTCACGCCGACCCACCCGCGCTCCGAGCGCGCGGAGGTCATGGTTGCGATCTGCGAGCGGCTCGAGACGAGCGACGAGATCCGGGGCTTCGGCCTGCTGCTCGTCAACGCGAACCGCGCGGCGTTCTTGCCCGAGGTTCGCGACGCGCTGCGCGAGCTCGTCGAGCGGGCAGCAGGTCGCGTCGAGGCAGAGATCACGTCGGCGCGCGCGCTCGAGTCTGCCGAAGTCGATCGGCTCCGCGCGACACTGTCGGAACGCGTGGGCGCGGAGGTTACTCTGAAACTCGAGGTTGATCCGGAACTGCTCGGGGGTGTGGTCGCACGCGTGGGCGACCTGTTGATCGATGGCAGCGTTCGGAATCAACTTCGTACCCTGCGGGGGGCTCTCCGAAAGGAAGGCGCATGAAGATCAAGGCGGCAGAGATCTCGGACATTATTCGCCAGCAGATCCGCGACTACGAACGTGAGGTCGACGTCTCCGAGACCGGAACTGTGCTCTCGGTCGGGGACGGCATTGCGCGCGTGTACGGACTCGAGAACGTGATGGCGGGCGAGCTGGTCGAATTTCCCAACGGGGTTCAGGCGCTCGTGCTCAACCTCGAGGAGGACAACGTCGGCGTCGCGGTGATGGGCGAAGACATCGAGATCCGCGAGGGCGACGTGGTGCGCCGTTCCGGCAAGATCCTGCAGGCCCCGGTCGGCCCGGAACTGCTCGGCCGCGTTGTCGACGGGATCGGGCGCCCGATCGACGGCAAAGGCCCGATCGAGGCGACCGAATACCGCCAAGTCGAGGTGAAAGCCCCCGGCATCGTAAAGCGCCAGCCGGTCAAGGAGGCGCTGCAGACCGGCATCAAGGCGATCGACTCGATGACGGCGA
>SPKZ01007210.1_pt1 | contig 18466 bp, 18 predicted proteins | sample 2456571 | NCBI WGS metagenome assembly SPKZ01 (sample SAMN11192286, study PRJNA482655) | marine metagenome | biome: ENVO:00000447; feature: ENVO:00000244|ENVO:00000211|ENVO:00000569|ENVO:00002023; material: ENVO:00002151; isolation source: ocean water from marine abyssalpelagic zone ...
CCCAACGCGGCCCCCCCCGCCTGCAGTAACGCAGCCGACGATAGCTGCGACGGCTTCACAAGTTGCGACGGCCTCACAGGGAATGCTCGCGACGAATCGCGGCCAGCAATCCCTCGCAGCCTTGTTGGCAAAGGTCGAGCACCTCTTCGAAACCCGCGTCTCCGCCATAATAGGGATCCGGCACGCTAGACCCCACCGGCAAAGCGTCGGCATAGTCGAGCAGCAAGGAAAGATGTTCTTGCTTGCCGCCCAGCTTTGATAGGTTCCGCAAATTCTCTTCGTCCATCGCCAGCACGTAATCGAACTTGGTAAAATCGGACTTCTGAAACTGACGCGAGCGCCCGGGAAGCGTCACGCCGCGGCGCGCGGCGTGACGCTGGGAGCGAGCATCCGGGCGATCACCGACGTGATAGGCGGCTGTGCCCGCGCTATCGGTCCCGATAGCCGAGCTCAGCGCAGCGTCTGCGATTACCTTCTTCATGACGCCCTCGCCGGTGGGCGAGCGGCAAATGTTCCCCAAACAAACGAAACAAACGCGAACCATGATCCGCGCTTACTGTAGTCGCCGCCGGGGGGGAAGCTTGGCGAAATCCATGCACGGCGAGAAACCCGCCGCACATGGTTTCACTGTCCTACAGGAGTCCGAAGGCGAGCAGGAGCAGCTGATTGGCTTGCGCCAATACAGAAACACCAGCTTGAGTCAGCACTTGGTTCGTCGACGTGGCTGCCGTTTCAGCAGCCACACGTCGACGTCACGAAATCCGAGAGTTCGCCGCTGACAGGTTGAGCCGCATCGTTTGGATGTTGCTTGTGGCAACTGCCAATCGATTCATTGCAGCGCCGAATTTGGGCCGAGACGTAGAAACGGTAGTGTTTGAAGACTGAATAGCAAGTTCGTGCATCCTCCCGAGGACGTTGTGGATTTCACCAACGGCACCTTCTCCAGTTTGGGACATACTGACCCCGTCAGATGCGTTGCGCTCAGCTACAGTGACAGAACGAATCTGAGGTTACATTCCTTCGCTGATCGCTGAACCCGCCGCGTCGTCGGCTGCGGTGTGATACCCGCTCGAGAGTCGGTTAAAACTCTTCTGCAAGTTCCTTTGGTTGCCGGCCAGATTCTTTTGAGCCTGTTGGCTAGCCACATTGGTTTGGATATATAGAGCCATGCTCTTTCTCCTTCCATGAAGTGATCCCGCAGGATCAGGATGGATCCTGCGTTGACGGGCATCATTATCCGTCAATGACAGGAACGGTTCTGGAGAGAGTCCTTGAGGCTAATCTCTGATTTTGCGTGCCAATAAACCGAAACGGATCGCGTACCACTAGGGGATGTATGTTTCGGATCGCTCTCTGAAATACCCGGCGAGCACACGACACGGGGTGCACACCACGCACAACAGACGGGGGCGCAACATGCGGGCGCGCAACATGCGGGCGCGCAACATGCGGGCGCGCAACACGATACGCAGGACGCGTGTCAGCTTCAGGCCATAGCTAACTAACTGACCCACGGCTCACCAACTCGGTCACCGCGCAATCCCCGTCGATACGCGGTGCGGGAGCCACGCACGAACAATAAGCCGAATTGTTGTTCGTGCGACTGCCTGTGCCTATGCGGCCATGCGTACTGGAATTTCCTAGTGTCGGCACACCATGCAGACCCGAGGTTGCTAGCCCCCATCGCCTTGGCTAGGGTCTGCCCTCATCACCTCTAGGGGACGGAGACAACCACCATGATTAGGCACACGGCATCCATTCAAACACGCCTGGCGTATTTCTTCGGCTCAGCTCTGGTACTTGCCGGAACTGTCGCCTGCAACAAACAGGACGCCAGCCCAGGCCCTGAAACCGCCGCCTCAATGCCTGCCTCCGCGCCCGCATCTGCTGCACCAGCGCGCGTAGCTACTGCCCCCGCGCCGCCACCGGCGCCCATCGTGGTGAAAGACGTAGGCTTCAAGACACCCGAGAGCGTGCTTCACGACGCCGATCAGGACCTCTACTTCGTGAGCAACATCAATGGCTCTCCCCTCGAAGCCGACGGTAACGGCTTCATCTCCAAAGTTTCGCCAGACGGCAAAGTCATCAAGCTTAAATTCATCGATGGCGCCGCCAAGGGCATCAATCTGAACGCCCCCAAGGGCATGACCATCTCCGGCGATACCTTGTACGTTGCGGATCTGACCTTCGTGCGCATGTTTGACCGCAAGACGGGCGCTGCCAAAGGCAAAATTGGAGTCGCCGGCGCGACCTTCTTGAACGATCTTGCCACAGGCCCCGACGGCACAGTCTACGTGTCAGATAGCGGTCTCAAGGCTGGCAAGTCCGGCTTCGCCCCTACGGGTAGCGATTCCGTCGACACGGTCAGTGCAAAAGCCTTGGCGTCGAAGACGGTCATCACATCCAAGACCCTCAACCGACCCAACGGTCTATTGCCGGACGCCGATGGCGTGTGGATGGTGGCCTTCGGCTCCAAGGACTTGGTTCACGTCAGCCGTGACGGCAAGCTCGGCAAACCCATCGTTCTACCCGCTGGCAGCTTGGACGGTATCGTCAAGGCCAATGACGGCACCTTGCTGATCGCCAGCTGGGACGCCTCAGCGATCTTCCGCGGAACCGCCGAAAAGGGCTTCACCACCGCCATCTCCGGCGTCGAGGCTCCGGCAGACATCGGCTACGACGCCAAGCGCAACCGGGTGTTGATTCCGCTGTTCAAGAGCGATGCGGTGCAGATCACGCCTCTGGGCGCTGCACCCGCCGCCACAGCGGCTGCTCCCAAGGTAGCCGCCAAGCCTGCTGCCCCGGCCAAGGTAGCCGCCAAGCCCGCGGCTAAGGTTCCTGCAAAAACAGCCACCAAGCCCGCGGCTAAGGCTCCTGCAAAAACAGCCACCAAGCCCGCGGCTAAGGCTCCTGCAAAAACAGCCGCCAAGCCCGCGGCTAAGGCTCCTGCAAAAACAGCCGCCAAGCCCGCGGCTAAGGCTCCGCCGAAACAAATAGCGGCGTCCGCCCCGAAGCCGCCCCCGGCAGCAGTATCGGCACCGGCTCCGAAAAAATAGCCAACACCCGTCGTCGCGATTGGCCCTCTAGCGAGGGCGATCGCGACGAATAGCGGTGACGCGCCCGTGCCGTTACCGCCGAACGCCGTAGCGGCTACGCCTTCCTGCCACTGGCGCCAGCACCGCGCCGCCCCCTCCTGCCGATAGCAGCGGTGGCACTTCCGTGCCCAAAGCCATCGCGGAGCAGCGATGCGGCCCCGCCGTTACGGAAGGCCGGTACCTATCCGTCCGTACCAACACCGAGCTCGATCCCGCCGTTAGCCGACGGGCTGAGCTCAATCAGTACCAGCAGCGAGCTGGACTGCGGATTCTACCCACGCGTCACGCTGGATCCGAGCGACCGTCGTCTTCAGCTTGGGGGCGATCTCTTCGATTTCCTCTGGTGTCCATCCTGCCATCTGGGCAAACGAACTCACCCCCTGAGCGCGCAACGCCTTCGCAAAAGCAGGGCCGACACCTTTGAGCTGCGTAAAATCGCAAGCCACGGCCGGGCTCTGGGCTAGCTTCTCGGTCAGTAGGGCGATGCTATTTTTGGCGACCGACAAACGCGCTTCCAACTCGGAGATACGACCGTCGTCCTGACTGGGCCCCGCTTCGTCCGCGCTGGAGGCGGCCTCGAGAGCGGACGCGTGTTTCGCTTCCATCAGCACCATCGCTTCAGAATGCCGCTCGCTGATGGCCTTGAGCTCACCGCTGAGTTTTGACGACGAGGATTGCAGTGCGCGAACCTTCTTGTTCAGAACGGATACTTCTGCGTTGGACGGGGCAGCTACAGAAATAGCATCGAAGTTCTGTTTTTTGAGCGCCTCCAGCTCCTTCCTCAGGCGTTCACGTTCCTTTTCGTCGGTTCGAGCCTTGAGCTTTTGAGCCGACAAGCTCATGCGCAAAGTGTCCAGCTCGCCCTGGAGTCTTTGAATCTGCTTTTGATCCGTGCTCTTGTTCAAGAGCTTACGGGCGTTGGCTACAGGAGCGGCTTGGGGCAGTGAGCGCTTTGCCACCCCGGACGCCGTGGCCAGGGGTCGCCGTGCCGACGCGGGGGGCGGTAGATTACCCGGTGTCACTGACTTGGGACGGTCGGCGATAGCCCGACAGCTTGGCGGCGGTGGGGGAACGCTGACGGGGCGATTCACCTTGGCTGCGCCAACTTTAACCCGAGCCGGTTTAGGCGTGCTCGAGATCATCGGTGAGCTTTGGGGCGCTTCGGGTGCTCCCGTACCCCATATGCCTGCGTCCACCTTGGACGAGCTTGCGGACGATGGTGTCGAAGACTTGGCAGCAGTGGTTACGGGGGAAGCCGAATCCGAAGCCGTTTCTGCAGATGTCCGGGGGGGAGTCGACTCGCCGGGGGCGCGGGCTCCCTCAGTCGCCACCTTCTGATTCAACGCCTCACCGTCCGATGCTGAGCCCGATTCGGCTGTCGTCGCAGGCTCGGTCTCGGCGCCATCCCAAGGCGGCCGAGCGCCAGGAATAGCAAAGATATCCAACTTGGGGCTGCCGGCTGCGGAAGCCTCTGCCGAATTAGTAGATCCCGCATCGATCTCCGCAAGCGAAGAACTAGCAGCGCTGTTACCGCCACCGGAAGCACCCGAGGGAGCTGCGTCTCCGTCCAAGTTCAGACCGCCGTAGAGTGCTGACGGCGGCGCCGACTGCTTCGGCAATGCCATCTCGCCCACAATCATCGCTGCGGTCGCAGCGTCAACCGACGCGTCCGGCGCGCCCGGTTTTGCTCTCGGGACGACTCCCGATTCACCCGTCGGTGCCTCGTTGGCTCCCGGCGCTGTGCTGGCTGGCCGGGGCGGCACGCTCACGGGGCGTGGAACCGCCATGTTTTGGGTGGAGTTCGATGAACTCTCTACGTTCGGCTTTTGCGTCGGCATGACCACTCTGTTCTGGGCCAAAGCATATAGAAATCTCACATCAACGGATCATCTCGTATCGCACATCGTCGCCAACCCTCGCCCTAAGGAAGGAAGTTTCCAGGCAGAGCGTAGTCTGAGGTGTCGCACCGACCACCGGTCGAGAGGGAGTGTCTCCCCGCCCTCGAGCGTCGCTCGAAGAATCCTGTCGTCCAACTGGCGTAGCCCTGCCAGCCATCGAACCAGAAGTCGTTCTTCAATGTCCCTTTCATCATGTCGAAGGCTTTGTAGTGCGGATCGAGCCGCTGCCATGTTGCGGCGCCCAGACCCTGTAGGTCACCGATGGACAAGATGAGCAAATCGTAGTGTTCACGGTCGAGCCGTTCGTGCATTCCCGCCCGCTCGCCGTAGCCCGCTAGATTGAGCTCGAATAGGGAATTCACTCGATCAAGCGGTACCGACACCCCGCCGCGCGAATAACACATGCTTCCGTGCCCGATCAGAACGCGCTCGCCACAGCGCATGCGAGCTGCCGCGTATTCGCAGATCGCCGCCGCGCGCTGATGGTCCAACGCCGTGGGCACCCGACGTCGCGGGCGCCAGAGCCAACACTGCACCGCGATCACCACCAGCCCGATGCACGCCAGGACGCGACCGCCGGGCCCTCGCCCCCGACGCCAACACCGTGACAGTGAGGCCAAGGCCAGAGGCGCCATCAAGAAGCCTAGGGACGCCAAGTTGTTCGGTCCGCCTTGCGCCTTGAACAGCGCCGCGAAACACGGAGGGATGTAGAACCAGACTAGCAGCGAGCTCCGTAGCCAGGCCTGATCCTGCTCATGGCCGGCTCGCCAACTATGGAACGCGCTGCCTATCACGACGAGCAGCGTCGGAATAAACAACAAAAAGTATCCTTGATAGAAGTCGGTGACCTTCCACCAGTGAAACGGTTGGCGACTCAGAACCTCAAAACCCCAGAGCCAAAACAATCCCTCCGTCCAATAGTTGACCACCAAGCCAGCACCCAGCAGCGACAGGCTCGGCAAGGCCAGCCAAAGCCAGCGTTTCAACAACGGTTGCGAGCGATCCACCAACACAGCGCAGCTCAGGGCAGCGCCGATGGTGAGACCGGCGGTCTGTTTGGTCAGCAAGCCAGCCACGGGCAACAATGCGAATGCCGCGAACTTCCAGCGAATCGAGAGCTTATCGTTGCGCGACAATACACACCCGCTAAGCATGAGCCAGCAGAGTTCGAGGTTCACCGGATGTAGCGAGTCAGCGATCGGGTTGATATAGGCCACCAAGGTGAGAAACACGACGAGCTGCGCCGACCAGAGTCGGCGGCTCCAGACTGGTTCCCCTCTCTTGTCTGAGGCACTTAACTGCCGCACCCAGACGACGGCGAAACCAATCATCAGACAAAGCCACAGTTGATTCAGGAGACGATTGGCCAGCAACGAAGTCGACAAAGCGAACGGTGTGAGCAGCGCGTGATGAAGGAGTGAGTGCAGAGGTCCATAGATGGTCGAGTTCGCATCACGGAGGGACGTGTAGACAGGCAAGCCATCGTGCAGCTTGAGCATCGTCGTCATGAAGAAATCGTCAGCCCAGAGAATCAGATCGTAGTCGAAGGCCAGCCGGAGGCGAACGCGGTTCAATCCGTCCAGCAGCCAGAACACCCCGGCGCTCAGTACAACAAGACGCAGCCAAAACATCGGCTGGCCCTTGGCGGACTCAGTGGGCGCCGCCGGGGCTAGGGGCGAGTCCACACGCTCACCCCAACTGGTGCGACTTGTCGCTGCCATCCGCTTCGCTTGAGCGCTAGTGCCGTATCGATCACGATGTATTGACCCACCACGAAGGTGGTCGCCTCTCCCCGAAGCAACATGGCTTTCAGGTCCCCCTCGCTGAACAACTTGAGCGCGGCATGCCGTGACGGGGCGACCCGCGCGGCCGCCACGCGGACGAACTGGTTGTGGGCAGGGGCTAAAATCTCCCTCTCGCTGGCAACGAGAAAAGCGGGCCAGTGGGCAGCCACCGCATGACCCTGAGGCGTCACGTCTCTAACCGCTCGCGCAACTTTGTCCGCATGGGCGCTCCGGCGAAGCTCGCTCGTATCCATGACCCGTGCCCGAAACGATGGGACCACAGCCAGGCAGCCAAGCCCCAACAATAAACCAGCATAGCGCAACCCCCGGCAAGTCCACTCACCCAGAAATCGCATACTGGCAATAACGAGAGGGCCCACGACAACCACAAAATACTGAGAATAGGTGGGTGACGGGAGCACCGCGAAGGCGATCAACAGAAAACTCAACCACGCCCACGGGTTCGATGGGCAGCGGCGCCACGCCAACGCCGCCATGATGACCACCGGAGTGGTCTGCAATCCCGTACTCTCCGCCAATCCACCGCCCGGGGAGGACCAGAGCGGACTCAAGAATACCGAGGCCAACTGAGCCAGTTTCTGCGGGACATCCTTTACGTAGCCTTCCCCGTCAGCTCGTACTGCGTGGTAGCCGAAGTTATCGAACCAGAAGGCCGCTGGGTCCATAGCGTAGAGCGCGATGACTGGTATGCAGGCGACGAAGAAACCCACCCCCGCGGAACGCAAACGGCGCCGATCTCCGTCGGCCCAGAGATGGATCAGTACGCCAACAACCACCGGAAGCATGAGCGCGCGACCGGCGAAGCACAGTCCGGCGATCACCCCGGCCGCTACTGCAGAGGGACGATCGTCGCGCTCAGCGAATAACATCGCTGCCAGCGCCGTCATCACCGAAAGACTGTGGGTCTTGGACGTCACCAGCCAATCGATGCAAAGCCAGTGCGTCGCGAATAAGGCGGTGCCGAGCACGGCCATGCCGAAACACAGGTTACGCCGAATGCCGTAGAAAACCAGAACTCCCGAAGCCGTGGCCGCGCTCACAGCGACCAGCCGCCCGGATTCCATCGACGCACCGAACAGGACTTGTCCCGCTGCATATAGGTAGGGGGTCAGCGGCATCTGCGGGAAAAAGAAATCTACGTAAGGAAGCGAGCCGTTTCTGACCAGGCTGGCCGCGATCAAATAGAACGCTTCATCGTCGTCGACGATTCGGCGGGTGGCGATGAACGAGAACCACGCCCACAGCGCGAAAGACACGATGGCCAACTCGATCGCTCGCCGCGCCGCGAAGCGCTGGGGTTCCCGATTCACGCGGAAGTGCCGTCCGCAAAGAGTGTCCAGACGATGCCCCCGACCAAAACCAAAGCGGGGTACCAAATCGCCCGGTGCACGTGGAGTTTGTAGATACCTTGCTGGGCTAATTCCCCACTTTGGGCGGCATCACTACATCGATGAACCGCGGATAGATGATAGGCACCAAGAATCGCCGCTGCGATCACACTCCAGTTGGGCACCGTGGCGGGCAAAAATGCCATCGCCCCTAGCCATATAAGGAGCCCTAGCCACGCCAAGCACTCGGTGCTTCGGCGCCCGACGGCGTTGCCCAACAGGCTGACCCAGGTGCGCTTACCTCCCGCCCTATCGCTCTCTTCGTCGCTGAGTCCGCTAGCAATGGCGCTGGACAAGCTGAGGACAGTGAAACCTCCCAGCAAGCTCAACGCGGAATGCCAAAGTTGCTGACACTGCGCCAAGGAGTTCCACCAAGGAAGTAGCAATCCGACGCCCAGCATTTCGAGCAGCTCGCCCCCCCCGCGATAATTCGCCCGAATAGGCGGCAGAGAGTACGCCAGAAAAACGACCAGGTTGAGCACTGCAAAAATCCCGAGGGCTGGGACGCGCAGCAACACCGCCGCGACCACGCCAAAGCCGAGCGCCAGCGCTCCAGCAGCCAAGCCCGCGAGCAGCAAGTGTCGCGCCGGCAAGATGTCATCGGGGATGGTCTTGGGCGAACAAGCGTCCGGGAACATGTCGCGTTTGATTCGATCCACATCGCGATCCGCCCAATCATTTAGCCAGACGATGAACGCGAGATCACACACCGTGAAGCCCAGGCCCAAGGCGAGGGCAAGGGGATCCAGTCGACCCGTCAGGGACGCGCCCAACGCCTGCCCCAACACCGCGGGCACCAACAACTTCGGCCAACTCCCCGGCTTGAGCGCGTACAGCCAGCGCGCCGAGAGGCTCGCACTACGAATATCGGAGGGCATGATAGTGGGGACTGAGCTGCGGGCGCACTGCCATACCACAAGCCACGTCACGGACGGGAGACCCCGCGCGGGCGCACCATGCCGGCGATGTCGGGCGGAACCTATTCCTTAGACGGCTCGTGGGGCGGTCGTGTCGACGACGCCGTACCGGATGCTGGGGCGGGCGACGACGGACTCGCCGACGACGGCCCGCCCGATGAGCTAGGGGGCGGCGGAACCTTGGGGCCTCCACCGGTCACCCGTCGAACGGCCGCGGTAACCCGCGCCGCGACGCCGCCAGAGCCCTTCAACCCACGGGATTCAACGGCCGGCGCCCTCATGGTGCCGCTCGGCCGCGCTCGCGGAGGCATCTTGCCGCTTCGGGGCCCCGAGTCTTGATATGGCCAAACATGATCCGGCGGGGGGTGCGCGGCTTTCGCGAACAAATAGCCCTGACCGTAGTCGACCCCAAGAGCGCGAACCATGTCGAGCTCCGGCTGGGTTTCGATGAATTCGGCGACCACCTTCGCGCCGAGCTGCGCACACATCTCCACCGTGTCGCGTACGAACGCTTGTTTTTCCGGATCGTTCTCGACGCCGCTAACAAAGCCACCATCGATTTTTACGATATGCGGTTGCAAATCCATTACGCGCTGTTTGTCCGAATGACCCGCACCGTAGTCGTCCACCACTAGATATGCCCCGATACGGCGACACACCTCGTGGAGGGTGCTTCGACACAAATCGAAATTCGCCAGCACAGCGGCCTCGGTGACTTCGAGGTAAATACGGTGCTCATGGAAATTGATCGGGTCGTCAGGGCGAACCAGCCAGCGTGAACTCAGTTCCGCGGGATGCAAGTTGATGAACAACGGCTTGTCCGTACACCGTTCAAATGTCACCTGACGAATGAGATGGCCGAGTCGGCCGCAGGCTTTCTCGTCGACCGCCTTCTCAAACAGAACCGGGGTAACCGCAAACTCCGGAACCCGACAACGCGTGAGAGCTTCGTGGGCTAGCAATTTACCGGTACGAATGTCGACGATTGGCTGAAACAAGACGTCGAGGTCCGCGGTGGTGAGTGATCTCACTTCTCGCGCCCCCACACCACCGACAGCTTGGCCGGTGAAGGTCCAGTTCATTCGTCGTCGCTTGTTCAATTGATCTCCAGCGGGCCCCAATCTACCAGCCTCCGACGGCGGACGCGAGGTCGGTCCCTCAAGGGCACCGTTCTCCGCCCCAATCCCCCAAAATCCCGGGGATTATTGGGCATTCTGAGGGCGGCCGCGGGACCATCGGAGGACCGGTTGGTGTTGCATACCAATCTCACAACCCAGCGGGGGCTACGCGCTCGACTGTTTACCTGGCCCCTCGCACTGCAAATATCGCGAGCTAGTACTCGACCGCCGTGATCTCAAGCTCCAGCTCACCCGCCGGACGCTTCACGACAACGACATCACCGACTGCCTTTTTCATGAGCGAGCAGCCGATGGGAGACTGGAAGCTGATCTTACCGATGCTTGGATCGGCCTCGTCAGGTCCGACTAGATGATACTGAGCGTCGACACCATTTTCGTCCGTGACGAACACAGTCGCACCAAAGTACACAACGTCTTCGCGACGATCCGGATCGGGGGCGACGATGACAGCGCTGTCCAGGCGCTTGGTGACAGCGCGGATCCGGTGATCGATCTCACGAAGGCGTTTTTTGCCGTACTTGTATTCGGCGTTCTCTGACCGGTCGCCATGGGCAGCAGCCTCGGTCACTTCAGACACCACCCGGGGGCGCTCCACCTCCAAGAGGGATTTGAGTTCCGCGGCGAGCGCCTTCGCGCCATCGGGTGTGAGGTAGGTCGCCATGAAGCGACTATAGTCTACGTCAACGAGGCGGTGGCTTCGAGTTGGGATCAGGCGTGAATCACGCCCGGTTCATCGCTCGGCTCTCCGTCCGACTCCTTCGCCTCTCTCGGAGTTACGAACAGTTCGCGAGTGCTGAATCGCGAGCCTTCGAGAAAGAGCTGAGCACCGATACGGTCTCGAGAATTGACCACCATAGGGGCTAGGAGATTACCGTCGCAGGCAGTCCTCTAGGCGACGACAATACGAGCAACAGGGCGAGGTCCTCTGTAGCCGCACCCAGCCCCGCTCGGTCGGCTACCTTCTCGATATCGACGTCAGGATAGTCCGCCACGAATCCATGAGCCAAGACGACTGGAAAGCCCATTCCGGGGTATTCGCGGACTGCAACCACGCGATGAAATCCGAGTCGCCGTGGAGGGCCAACACGAATTCGGTTTCCTCCGGAAAGCCAATCACACCAGCAGAGAACCGGATGGGAGCGGTCTGCTCCACTGAAACGACGCCAAAGCGAGACGTTTAGCTCTCGATTACACCACCTCTTTTGCTTCGGTCAGTGGCTCTTGAGACATCATATGTTACCCGCTGCTAAAAATACCCTTCGAAGCTGGTAACGCACAAGACCGGCCATCCCTCTGCTGAAGAGGCTACGCAGAGGCTGAGGACCTCAGAATGGCCCCGATCCTGTAGGAGCTTCGCATCAGTGAACCTTCCCGACGTCAGTCGCCGCGCTGCGCTCCATTTGCTTGAAGGCCTCGATGAGCTCCCCCATCGCGTCAAAACTCCGGGTGATCGCGACAATATCCGTCATGCCCGTGACGATGGACACCTTGCCCTTCTCCGGCGTGCCGGACTCCAAAGCGACCTCGGTGAGCTGAGGAGGCAGGAAGCACCCGACGCGCGCAGCAGCCGCGGCCCCTCCTTGAGGAGTCCGCGGTTGTCCGAAAAGCGTACGATCCGCAATCGGCCGACCTCGTTACCGTCAAAGAGAACACGGCCATCCGGCGTTACGCTGACGGTCTCGCCCCCGGGTGCGACCGTCAGCGTAACGCCGTGCCTCACTGAGCATGACATGTCCCTCCGCGGTCACGATCTCTCGACGGTGGTTCACGTGCAGGTCCCCCGCGCAGGTGTAACGCTCACCTCCGGGCGCGCTCAACGCACAAATAAGCCGTCACCTCGGAGAGCAACATCCAAGGGGCGCTGGGTGACGCTCAAAGCGAAAGTTCGTCAACATCTCAGCAACCGAGACGAATCACATGTGCTATGCGGCCACCCCAGATCGCTGGGCATCCACGAGATGCTCGCTGAGGACCGCCTCGTCCGCCCTGAAGCCCGCAGTCGACGAGTTAGCAAGATGGTTAGCAGTTGCCTCCAGGCTGGCCAGCTGTGCCGAGGCACCTGAAGCCCCGACCCAAATGCCCGGACTCATCGACTCCCCGTCCCAGCCAGGGCGCGGCGTCGCCCTCTGGGCATCGGCCGGCCTTCCACCATCGCGCGGATAAGATGCATGGCCTCAGAATGAAGCTGACAGACGCGCGACTCCGTAACGTCGAGGACTTCGCCGATCTCACGAAAGCTGCATTCCTGCTGATAGTAAAGCCCGACAATGAGGTTCAATCGCTCGGGTAGGTTCTTGACGGCATCCGCGACGTTGCTGACCTGCTCGTGGCGAGTGGCGATGGTCTCAGGAGTGGAGTCCTTCCCCGATGGTTCTCCCAACTCGGAAAGATCCAAGCGCGCCAAGCCCGCTTCGCTGATCTCAGTGAGCAGCTTGTGGTACTCCGCCAGTTCAATCCCGAGGACCGCAGCCACTTCCTCTTGCTCAGGCGCTCTCCCCAGCCGACCCATCAGTTCACTGACCGTTTTCGATACTTGCCGAGATGCACCCCGAAGTTTCCGGGACATCGGATCGAGCATGCGTAGATGGTCCAGGATGGCCCCCCGAACACGATAGGACGCGAAGGCCTCGAAGTGATCTTCCGTCATCTCCGGCGTACGGCGACCCAGCGCCTCCACCATGCCCAGCCAGCCCGCCGAAATCAGGTCATCGATGAGAACCGAAGGTGGTAATGAACGAACCGTACGCATCGCGATGCGGCGGACGATGGGAAGATAGCGTTGGTAGATCGCCCGCTGCTTTTGGCGGTTGACTACGCCCGGCACACTAGTGACAGGAAGCTGGGTCTCCTCGGCACTCGAATTTACCAACGTCATGTTTGCCCCGGGAACAACGCATCCAACACTCGTTCTACGGCCGCGTCGTGAATGTCTTCAGGCACTCGTGCGCTGTCGCAGAGGTACGTGAGTGGCAGGTCGTGCTCCAAAACCGCAGTACTATTCCGGTCAATCGAGGCTCTTCGTAGGATGCCACCACTCGGCTGGCATCTCGGGCCCGCAACCACGCGGGAAGCACTAACAATACCTCTTGGTGAATATCGTCTACTTGGGAGAGACACTCCGCAAGTCGTTCTTTGAGCTCGTCGTCTTGGGGGGTTCGTCCCGCCGTGTCTACGAACACGATATCTGCATCGGACTCTTCTACGATCTCGGCAAAACTTCGAGCATTTTCCGTTGTTCACGTGCCGTGTGTTGCCGATTAACGCTTCGTCCCCTAAGGCCTGGCGTACTGCCACTAGGGCCGCCACCACATCCGAACCACGGAATGTCTGATACTGCATGCGCTCGTTGTCCATCGCTACGCGACCCCTACATTAGTTGCGCCGAAGGAGATCGACTCCACCGGGCGGATGTGGGTGGTGGGTTCCACCTCCCGAAAGCTCAATACGCCGGGAGCCGGACAGCGGCGTTCGGCGAAGGCCCGAACATATCTCCGCAAGTCGGGACTCGTCACCAAACACGGAATCAATCCCATGTTCTGTACGCGCTCCATCGGCCCGAACAATTTGTCGCCAAGATTCCGGGGACGCTCCGGGTCCAAAGCCCCGCTGGTTCCCTGGGAGATCTCCGCGAGCGACCGACGAAACATTTCCTCGACTTCGGGGTCGAGGACCAGGGCGGCAATGCTTCCGTCCTGACCCGTAAAGTTGGCGGTGATTTGCCGGGACAATTCTTGCCGTACCAATTCGGTCAGTTGCTCTGGATCCCGCGTCTGCGGGCCGAGTTCGATGAGCGACTCAAGGATGGTTCTCAAGTCTCGAATCGACACACCTTCTTTCAACCAATTGCGCATAAGTCGGAGCATCTCCCCGACGGAAAGCAAGTTTGGGACCAGGTCTTCCACCAGCTTGGGATTAGTCTGGGAAAACAGGTCGAATAGAGCCTGTAGCTCGGCTCGACCCAGTATTTGATCGGCGTGACTGCGAGCGAATTCCGCCAAGTGGGTGGCGATAATCGTCACCGCTTCGACGACTGTGTAACCCATGGCTTCCGCCAATTCGCGATCGCGAGCAAGAATCCACCGAGCCGGCGTCCCAAAGGTGGGGTCCACGGTCTCCTCACCCTCGATGGGCGGTGCCGAACCGGTGGCATCCATCGCCAACAACCTGCCCCCGCGAATGGCACCGGACGCAACGTTAGCGCCCAGGAGCAAGAAGCGGTAGTCGCCGGGCGCCAGCTCAAGATTGTCCCGGATGTGAACAGGGGGAATCACGATGCCCAATTCCGCCGCGACTTGGCGACGCCACGCGGAAATTCTTTCGACCAGCATCCCGCCCATGCTGGGATCCACCACGCGGATGAGCTCGTAGCCAACGTCCAAACCCAGCACGTCGAATGGCAGGGACGCCTCAATGGGCGCCTCGGCGCGGCGCTGGATTCCGCGGATGCTGCGTCCGCTCCGTCCTTGTTGACACGTGGACGCCCGCCGTAGGCGAGAATCCCCGCCAGGGAGAGAAAGGCAAACGCCGGCATGCCGGGAATCAACGCCATCAGCGTGAGCACAACCGCTGTCGCCCCCACAAGCTCGCGGACTCCGGAAGAGCTGGGCCCGAACTGCGCGCCCGAGCTGTTCGCGAGTAGCCGACCGCGTCACCACGATACCGGTGGAGCTGCGCTAGCTACCTGAAAAAGTAGCCCGCAATTTCGGATCAAGCTCATATAGGCGCGACGGTGAGATTGGTAGACACGGGCATTAGTTCCTGCTCTCACATGAGCAAGACCAGTGCCAAGGGAGATCCGGTCGGTGCTCTTCACGCTTTTCACCGTAAGTCCGCTGGATTGGAGCGCATCCACCAAGCTTTGCTGATCGGCGCGGACAGCCGCGGCCGCCAATCGGTCGGCGACACTAATCACAATTTTGACTCCCGCGTCGGCACCCTCAATCACAAGTCCCAACTTGCCCAGGCGCCCCGCATCAATTTCAGTGATCCACCGCGACATCGACGTACTGGCATCTGGACTGAGTGCACGCCCAGCCAGGCCCGTGCCGCTCAAGGCGGGCTGCGACGTCGGCAGAGCAGCACTGCCTGTGCCGGCGTCCTTCGACGCGTACCCGCTTGCTCTGCAGCCCCACCGGCGGCAACCTCAAATTATTTTATTTGGTGAATCTGGTTGGCGACACTGATCAACAGTGCCGCCGCCCAGGCACTCCGTTGCTCGTCGTCAGCCACCGAGGTCTGCGTCAGCTGGCCGACGACGACTGCCTCCGCCGACGGGACTTCGGCTGCGGAACGAGCATCAGTCAAACGGCTCTCCGATCCAAACGTCAACGTCGTAGAAGAGAGCGACGCGCTGAGGAGAAAACGGGAGAAGGCACACCCCAGCCAAGAGCAACGCTTGTGCCAGCTCTTTGAAAAAATGTTTGATTTTCTCTAAGGTGTTCGGCTTTCCCGCCGCTCAGCTCACCTAGAGACCCAAAACTATCCGCTCCGTGGGGGAGTCGGCGAGCCAGGTCAGGATTGTTGACCAGGTCGCGATAGACCTCATGGGTCTAATTTCACTCCCCGAGAGAATCATCAAGAACCATCAAGGTGACCGTAAAGTAGACATAAACAGCGACGTCGTTTCGTAATTCGCCGCCGGTCTTCACTGCCCCTGCCCGACAATACAGGTCTGGGCGATCGCCCCGTTCCGGCCGGAGTTTTGCCATAGTTTCGGCGGTTGGTCTGACCCTTGCTTAGAGCCCTGGGGGAGAGCGCATTGCAGCGCCCCCCTACCCAAGGACTCGGTACATTCCCTATGGCAAGCCCCTCCCCTTATTCGGTCGCCGAAGCACCGGAACGCGAACTCAAATCTGGCATTTTCCTCGCGAACACCGCCCGTTCCGTGGCCAATATTTCGGCCAAGCCGGAGCCCGAAGCAGCCGACGCCCCCCCGGCGCCTCCGCCGGAAAAGAAGGCGCTTCCGGCCAGCATGGTAGGCGTTGTCGGAGAATCGGAGGAGCTAGTCGACGTCTATAGCGTAATCGACCGAGTCGCCAATACGGCCTGCACCATTCTCATCACAGGCGAAAGCGGGACCGGCAAGGAGCTGGTCGCCCGAGCGGTCCATTCCTCGAGCCAACGGAAGGACAACCCCTTCGTCGTGGTCAACTGCGGAGCTATCCCGGAAGCTCTACTCGAGAGCGAACTCTTTGGACATGCGCGAGGCGCGTTCACCGGCGCCCACTGTTCCAAGATCGGGCGCATAGGCGCAGCGGATGGAGGCACCCTCTTCCTAGACGAAATCGGAGAACTGCCGCTGGCTCTCCAGGTCAAGTTACTGCGTGTGCTGCATAGCCATGACTATTCCCCCGTAGGCGACAACCGGACGCTGAACGCAAATGTTCGAATCGTGGCTGCCACGAACGTTGACTTAGAGAAGGCAGTCGCCGCCAACGAGTTCCGCCAGGATCTCTTCTACCGCCTGAACGTGATTCACCTCACGGTACCCCCACTCCGCAAACGAACCGAGGATATCCTCCCGTTGGTTCAGTTTTTCATGGGTCAAAGCAAGGACAAGACCGGCCGCGAACCACTCCCTCTTACACGAGCGACGATTCAATTGCTGGAAACCTACGATTGGCCGGGTAACGTCCGCGAGCTAGAAAACACTGTGGAGCGCGCCATGCTCCTCTGCGCCGGCGATCGAATTGAACCAGGAGATTTGCCCGCAAGACTCCGCGGCTTATCCAGCGAAAAACGCGAAGCACCCAAACTTCCCGAAGCGGGTATCGATTTGCGCATGGCCGTGGCGTCGTTCGAGAACAATCTAATTCAGCAGGCCCTCGACCGAACCGGCTGGAACAAAAACCGCGCGGCGATGTTGCTCAAGCTCAATCGAACTACACTAGTCGAAATGCTAAAGCGAAAGCGCATGGTCCCCAACGCGGCGTAGCTAAGCACAGCCCTTACAGCGTTGTTCAGCGCCACGCGCTACTTCAAAGGGCGCTCAAAAGAGCGAACATCGACGTCGTCGAGGAGATGAGCGGACTCATCACTGCCCAACGAGCCTACGAAGTGAACTCCAACGTCATCACGGTGGCAGATGAGATGCTCCGGACAGCGACCAACCGAAGGTAGTCATGCGGGTCCCGCTCCCTTCCCTGATGCGTCGCTTAGTTTCGCCATGCTTCCGCGCTTCGGCAGTCTTGATGTTGTTCTTCGCGTCATCGCTAACGTGGACCACCGAAGTTTCCCGTGTGAATCAGTCGCCTCTCACCCTGGGGCACGTGGTCGCCGACCTGAGCCAGGCCTTAGCGAACTTTGACATCGGAGCCGCGCCCCGGGGGGGATCCAGTCGAGTGATCGCCGTCAACGAGATACGGCGCCGTCTGCAGCGCGCTGGATTGCCTCCGCGAGAGCCCCCCCCTTCGACCCATTCGTGTGATTCGTGTGATTCGTGAGCACAACGCCTCGCCGGCTCCAACTTCAAGACAGGGAGACAAACGCTCGTCAGGCCCGCCCTGAAGCCCGGGGTCACCCTCCGTTCTATTCGTCCTAGCCGCGGAATCACGATTCCGACGTCTGCCTCACTCGCCCGAGCGACGATACTAGCACTACCGAAACGGGTGGACCGTTCACCACGACGGCTCGATTGGATATCTCTTTGTTGAAGGCACTAAGATGGTGATGATCAACAAAGAGGAGTACCACCTCTATATTTCCGGGACAACCAGTTGGTCGGCGACGGCGTTGTGACCGGTCTTGACGGTACCGGCGATGACATGCAGGCCCCCTTCGCCATACAATCCCTGAGAGCACTTCTCCGTCGTCTAGGCGTACAGATCGATCAACGCTAGCTCAGGCTCCGCAACATAGCCGCCGTGCTGATCACCGCTACCGTGCCCCCCTTCGCTCGGGAGCACGCCTGGATGTCACGGTTTCATCTATCGGGAACGCTCGATCCCTTCGCGGCGGCGTTACGCTGGACGGCAGGACGGCCAGCATAAAACCGACCAAGAAGTTCGCGAAGAACCCCGTCGCGTTGCTCGCGCGAATCAGTAGTATCGAGGTCACGCCAGACCTCTTGGCGAAAGTGATCATCAACGAGCGCACCGGAATCATCGCCGCGGACGGCAACGTACCGTTGTTGCCCGTCGCCCTCTCCCAAGGCGGAATCACCATCAGCGTCCGCGAGACAGCTCATGTCGCTCAGCCGAACGCCCTAGCCAGTGGCGACACGACG
>SPKZ01002604.1_pt1 | contig 18445 bp, 18 predicted proteins | sample 2456571 | NCBI WGS metagenome assembly SPKZ01 (sample SAMN11192286, study PRJNA482655) | marine metagenome | biome: ENVO:00000447; feature: ENVO:00000244|ENVO:00000211|ENVO:00000569|ENVO:00002023; material: ENVO:00002151; isolation source: ocean water from marine abyssalpelagic zone ...
ATGATTCAAATGAAATTTCCGACCAGGATTATGACCATATTTTTCAAGAAATAAAAAAAATAGAAATTGAAAATCCTAATTTTATTGTCCCCCACTCTCCCACACAAAAAGTAGGTGGCATTGTATCTTCTGATTTTGATAGCGTTAAGCATAAAGTGCCCATGTTATCTTTAGATAATTCATTTAACGAGGAAGATAACGCCATATTCTTTTCAAAGAAAGTAAGTGATAAAGAAGAGCTGGTTGGTGAGTTAAAGATGGATGGCTTAGCCATCTCACTAATCTATGAATATAATGTCCTTACGATGGCCCTAACTCGTGGAACAGGCACTGTTGGTGAAGATGTAACCCATACGGTCAGAACATTGAAATCTGTTCCTGCACAAATAATTTCAGATACTGTATTTCCTCGACTAGAAGTGCGTGGCGAAGTGGTTATGCCACACGCTGAATTTCAAAAACTAAATGAAAACGCGATTTATAACGGGACTAAAGTTTATAAAAACCCAAGAAATGCAGCTTCTGGCTCAGTGCGCCAGTTAAACCCTGCTGTTGCTGCCTCTCGAAATCTTAAATTCATTCCTTATTTACTTATTGAAAGTAACGAGACGATTGATCTTGGCCTTGATACTTATATGAAGTCTCTAGATTTCTTGAAAAGTATCGGGTTCATTAAAAATGAGCATGCTTTAATACTGCAATCTTATACTGACATCGAAAACTATTACGAAAGCAAATTTAAAAACAAAGATGACTTTGGTTTTGACATTGATGGTCTTGTTATAAAAGTAAATCAAAACAAAACGCAGAAGAAACTTGGATTCAGTGGTCGAGCTCCTAGATGGGCAGTGGCCAGAAAATTTCCCGAGGTGGGTTTTGACACAGTTCTCAATAACTTAGTGTTAACTGTGGGAAGATCAGGGGCGATCGTGCCAAACGCCTCGCTGGAAACTACACTTTACTGCGGCACTGATATCTCTAACGCAACATTGCATAATTTCGATCACATTCAATCTAAATTAGGTGGATTGGCAATTGGTGATGTAGTTCATGTAATTAAAGGTGGAGCGATAATTCCAGTAGTAGAAAGCGTTGTTAAACGTTCAGGAAACCGTCCTATCGAAGCGCCTACGGAGTGCCCTGCGTGCGGAGGTGTCGTTGCTAAGGATATCGATAAAGCTGCGGTGTATTGCACTGAAAGCCTTACGTGCCCAGCGCAGGCTGTCGAAACGATTATTAATTTTGCCTGCAAAAAGAAAATGAACATTCCTGGCCTTGGGGATAGCTTAATTAGCAATCTGTACAGCGAAGGTTTAATAAAAACATATTTGGATCTTTATACTCTTACCACTGACGATTTAATTAAGCTGGATAAAGTTGGTCTTAAAAAAGCCACTACAACAATACTTGCAATTGAGAATTCAAAGAAAACCACACTTAATCGTTTCATATCGGGACTTGGCATTCGCGAAGTTGGCGAAACAGCGTCAAGAGAGATTGCTAATAAGCTAAAATCAATGGATGCGTTTGTTTCTGCCAGTTACAGTGAGTTAATTCTCATTAATGATGTTGGTGACGTTACAGCGCAGCACATAATTGACTTTTTTGCTAGTGAAGACAATGCTCAGTTAGTTCAAGATTTACTTGCTCATGGTTTTGAATTTGAGGCCATTGCAGAAGTTAGCGAAAGCGCGTTACTTAATGGTCAAACATGGGTGGTTACAGGATCTCTCGACAATTATGATAAAGTCAGCATTAAAGAAAAATTGATTTCTTTAGGGGCTAAGGTTTCTGGTAGCGTAAGTAAGAAAACAACGGCTGTACTGTTTGGCGATAAGGCAGGGAGTAAGCTCACTACCGCTCAGAACCTAAAAGAAAATGGCTCAGGCATTATTATCGTTAATGAAGAAGAGTTTGAGATCATGATTAGCGAATAACAAATATAAAAATCTAACATCCTTTGTTTGTTATGGGATGTTAGATTAACAAATCCTACTTTTTATAATCCTTGTTCGTAATCCCACCATTTTTTACAGCTTTTATACTTACTCCAGCTAGAAGTAATAATCTGACCGTCTTTTGTCGAAGTGGTTTTTGACAACTGAGTCTTTATCTTTCCAATGACCCAGCCCGTATTATAGTCTATCTGATCTTCTATCTTTATTATTTGATCTTCCAGTAATCCCTTGTAAGCAGCGTACATAACGGGATCGTCATCTATTACGCTCTCATTCCTATCTAACCCCATTCTCATGTTGCCGATGCTTTCGTAAGAGGTGTATTGAACGTTCAGAGAGTCTTTAAATTCAGTTTTGTAATAGCTAACATCTGATGATTTTATGCCTCTAACATTTTCAAGCTGCGCTGAAAGCCAGCCAACATCTGCATAGGGCCTTATGTAGTCTTCATAATTTCCAAATGTAGAGCTGTAACCGATATTATCTATGCTGTTACAGTTCATCATGTAGTAATTTATATCAATATTACCTCGCTCATCCGTTTTTAAACCATGAGAGGTTTTACTAGAATTTTCGTTTGAGTTGTTATTTTCAGCAGACACTAAACCTGATGAAGCCAACAATATTAACGCTAGAACATATCTATTTTTCATTTTATTCCTTACTTTGTCTATTTATCATTCTAAAAATATATTGTTAAAGCTATATTAAACTAATGAGTTTGACATGGCAAAACCAATAATATAGATTGTTATTAATTAATACGAAAACAAAATAAAAAATAAGGAAGTAATCATGAAAATTAACGGCAGCGGTATTGAAGTTACTAAATCTATTTCAGCTCATGTGGAAAAAGCCTTCTCAAAAATAAAAACTGTATTTCACTCTGAATCTTCTCACTTAACTTTTAAAAAAGAAGGTGATGACTTTGAGGTTCATGTCGGTTATCAGCACGGCAAAGATTTAGTTCAAGCCAAATCAAAATCAGATGATCTTTATAACGCAATTAACCAGTGTGCAGAGAAAATCAAGCGCCAGCTTATCGATAACAAAGAGCGATAAGGTTATTTAATAATAAAAACCATGCTATTATAATATTAATAATAATAATAGCGCGGTTAAGTTATGCATATAATTATGTTTAAATCCAGATTGAACTCTGCATTTGAGTTAAAAAGCGAAGATGAACAAGCCAGAACAAAAGATCATCATGATTATATCCTTAATTCTTTAGATGCGATGTCTAGGGCTTCAAATATGGATGTAATACAAGTAAATGATAGTCTTACATTCTTTTGGTTAAAAGAAAAAAACAAAGAAAGAAAAGCGTGCATCCTAGAAGCTATGGATATAACGGATAACGAACAGTACCCCGAAATAGAAAGTAAAAAAGTTAAAGTGATAAATGAAATTGAAAAACAGGCTGCAAAGTTTCATGGGGAAACCCTCGATGGAATTAACGCTGCAATAAAACTTGTTAATAAATACAAGGGTAGTGATTTCACCGTTTTATCAGTAATGGCCAAGAATATCATTAAGAATGAAAATGAAAGTCCTGACTTTATGAGAGGGTATAACGGCGTTTTGAGTTCAGTTCAAAAATCCGTTAAAAACGTTCTGTTAAAACAGGGTAAGTTTAAGGCCAAGCTTAATACCCCTGAAAATCACCCATGAAAAAATAAAGTGTAGTTCCATGAGTGATAAATGTGAGTTGGCGACTTATAAAACTTTTAATTAAATTATCTTATAAAGTTGCCCTGTATTCCGCATTGTTTTAACAAAAATGAAACTTCCCTATCGTTATTAGTTAGCTCGTACCCTTTAATTTGACAGTGTGCTTCACTCAGTTCGCTTATTTTTTTAGCGATCATAATGTCTGTGTAATATTTTTCGTTGATACTTAGTTCTTCATAGCCTTCAAGCATTACTTTTAGAGAATTAATAATGCAGCTCAGTATCTTCTCTGAGTCACCTTTCAGCGTCATTGAAAAATCATAAAACCCCTGCTGCCTTGCAATCATGTTGCACTTTTCTTTTTTATCATTTTCTGCCTTACGCAGTAGCTTTTCAATTCGCTCGACCTCTTTATATTCATGAGTCGACTCAAGAGACTTGCTAACTTTGTTTTGCTTTCTCACCATCATTGCTCGGGCTGACCCGTCATATTTTTTTGCCATATCGAGTGAAGGTTGACAGATCTCAATAAATCGACCTTCCATTTCTAATCGATATTTTTCCGTTTTAACTTTTCTATCTTTAATGCTTTGGCTAATTTCCGACTTAGCATCTCCAGTAATAAACATGTCAACCAGGCACTTTATAAGGCTTTCATTTTTAAGTCTTGGGTTTTCACTGAGGATTTCAGCTAACTTATCTTTAAAGAATATTTCAGGAATAAGTTCGGAATAAGCAAGGTCGCTTTTGTCGAATTTCCTTGAAAAATTAATGACAATAGAGGACTCTAAACCTTCCTGAAAGTGGAAGAATATATTAAATACATTAGATGCTTTCTCTTTTCTTATGAAGGTTCTTGTGAAATCACTACCTAATTCAGATCTTTTTTTATTAGTGTTGCTTTCGTTAAAATCTGGAAGTGCGTTTGCCAATTGTGTTAAAGGATATCTTAGCCTCTGCATCGGTGTCTTTTTAATCATAATAGCTCCTTTTGATTTCCGTACATTATACGCAAAAATAAAGGTTAGTCAATAACGAGAGGTTCTAAGTGCATGTATGCAAAGGAATTGTTTAAAGGTGCGTTATTTTACATAACGATATAAATAAGGGGATACGAAAGATAAACCCACACCTCTAGATTGAGGTGTGGGTTTACATACTTGCAATGCTTAACTAATTACTCTAAAGCTTCGCTTTAAAAATAATATATAATTACATCTTTAAGTTTAGTAGGTGTAAAAGTCGCCCTGATGGGCGACCAAACTAGATTTTGTAATCTTCTAAAGTTGCCTTATTGGAATCAAGAGCACTCTTGATTGGTTTAGGCATACGACCTTGACCTGTCCAGGTTTTCTGGTCTCCGTTTTCATCTTGATATTCATATTTAGCTGGGCGCTTCTTTCTAGTGGGCTTAGAGGTTGTTACTGGCGTATCACCGATAGTACCACCACCAATAACCGCAAGCATCTCTTTTATATCAATGCCTTGACCTTTTAATCCGTCCGCCATTTCTTTAATGGCCTTAGTTTTCTCTTTAACTTTATCTTCTTCCGCACGTAATTCAGATTCATTTTCTTCAAAGGCTTTATTTACAACATCTTTAAAACGCTCAGCATCTTTTAAAGAAAGACTTTTAAGCAATTTAGAAACTGAATTTAATTTTAGCAGTTTGCTGATTTCAATAGTTTCAGAATTACTTTCAACTTCGTTGCTATTAGTGTTATTCATAAATACCCTCAGATAATAGTCAGTTAATGAGATAGATATTAGTATACAAATCAAAAGACTGTCAACAATAATATTCAATTTTAAGATATTTTACTTAATCTTCCATTTAAATAATCATTTATTTTATATCGAAAACATATAGGTTTTTAATGGTTATTATTCATGTTTATTTATTGCTGATATTTATTACCACAAACAAGCGAACTTAATCAGACCTTAAATATCAATGGTTTAAAGGTAGCACCTGTTTCTCGGGTTGTTTTTCAGGCGATATTTAAATCAAGGATGGCAAGATTATAGATGGGTTTATTTTAGATGAAATTAAGCACTGTAAGATAAAATCTTATAGGGTGTAAAATATATTTTATACGTAAATAAAAAGTGAAAAAACAATTATTCTCATTAAAGAGTCGATGAGGTGCGTCAGAGTCATTTAGCATATATAATATTCAGCATTCCAACGCTAATTTAATCAATGAAGTTTTTCAGTCACTTTTTAACTTCAGAGTCGCAGTCTTCACTTCATGTTTTTTAGGAATTCCCATCGCAGTTAAAATTCTAGAGTTATGGCCGTAATGCTTTGCATCCTCAATTAATGAAAGTAAAAAGTCATCCAACGTGTTAGTCGTAACAACTGCCTTGAGCAAATTGAATTTATCAAAATTATCATCATCCAGGTTAACCATTGAGTTTCTAAGCACACCTTTTGCAGGTTCGCAACTTACAAACATTTTTATGCCTTTTTGTTTGCAAACCCGTTTCATCATTTCGATGTGCGGATGTATATCTTCTAAATATATTTTGTCATTACTTTCAATGTCCGACATTTTATTTTCTCTTTTTGTTAGTGTTTAAATATTTTAGATAAGTCCACATCGTATGACATATCAAAAATCATCGCAAATCCATAAGCATCATCAAGTTCTCTGTTTATCTTACCCGATCTCATGTATCCAGAAACTTGCTTCCTTGCTACTTCATCCCAGTAATATTTTGGAATTTCTCCCTCCCCTATTTTTTTAGATATATTGCAAACGTCTTCTTTTGAAACATTATTCGCTAAATATGCAAGAGGGTGATGCTTTGAAATTTGAGGCAGTAAGCTAAAGCAGTTATTATTAGTAAATAACTCTTTATTTTCTAACACTAGAGTTTTACTCATATTGTCATAATAAATTGAAAGCAATTCCTTCGTTTTGTTAAAGTTAAAGTTATTCATTACCAGATTGTAGCCTGGTGTTTTTATGTTAATTATACTGGATGTCAATTTATTAAGTTTGGTTTTATCTTTATAGAAATAATCAGAAGTATCTGATTTATCAAACTTAGCTATATGTGAGGCTGCTACTTTTATTTTCCATGCGCTTAAGGCGTTAGCTCTGGATCCTGTAGTAAAAAACTTATTCACTTCATACCTGTAAATTTCGTCAAATATTCCAACTCCATATTTCAGCATCATATACGTTGCTGCCATAGTTGCTGAATTTTGCCTATTTAGCTTTCCCTTATTTTCTTTGGATAAATACGAATAAGCCATTTTTAAAAGAGTCTCATATTCGTAAGCCACAGCATAGCTAACTATCGAACTTTAGAGTCAGCCTTAACCTTAGAGTTAAGGTATATTACATCTAACTGCCCAAAAGATTTTGTTTCGCCTGGTTTTATTTTATACAATTCAAATTCAACATCATGTATTTTAATCTCACCTGCTTTTTTAATGCTTATTTTGTCGGAAATGATACCCACAGAATGATCATATGCTTTTGTAAACATACTTACCACTGAACGCCTCCTTTCGTCATCATAAACAAGAGATAGCGTACCATTGAATGGATTTTTAGAAATTGAGTATTCAACTGAATTTCCGATGATGCCAGAGGGAAATTCAAATAAAACATCATCAATGGTTAGCTCGTATTTACGATCATCCTGAATGATAAATGAATTCATATCTTCTGCATTTACGATCATTGGCATAGCACATAACACCAATACATTAATTTTTTTAAATAATTTCATATATCTTATTTTCTGTATGTTGTTTTGACTATTTCTGTAAAAAAACCTGAATCTTCAAGGTGTTCTCTGTACATATCATAAGCATCTTTAACTTCAATTTCAAGTGGATGATTTTTAATGCCTTTAGGGGTATCGACATGACATGTTATTTTATTTCGATTCATACTCATCCCTCTGCTGTAAATTAAACCACCCACACTTATTGAGGCAAGTCCGACATCAATACCTGACTTTCTGATAACGGTAACTATGCATGTCCCTGAACGTATATTTTTAGGTATAGATTTATTTGACCTTAAGCAGTTTTCAAATATTTCTCCGTGCCTTTTAATGTAGTAAATTGAGTTAATATTAATGAATTCATAACCATTTAATTTTACCACGCTTAAATCCCTGCGAGTGCATAGCGGACGTTTTGCGTATTTATCTACTTCATCGTTTATAATAAGTTGCGACTGTACCTTTGGTAGCCCTTTAGATTTCAGTATGACTCTTTCGCATACTAACTTAATTTCACTCTCGTTAAAAAGTGAATACAACCCATCGCTATGACATGTTGGATAGGTATTTAGTATTTTCTTGATGATATTATTTATTTTCTGATGTTCAGATAGCGGGAAATTTGATAAGAAAACTCTCTCTTGCCTTCCTTGCTTTATTTTTTTATCTTTGTAAAAATTCACAGAGTGAGATCCAAATGATTTATCTCTTTGAAGTAAAGATTCCACTTCGATAGCATTTTTTGGTTTTCCTTTAGGGAAAAAAAATAAAATTTTACTATTTTTTTTCTCTGATAAAAGACCGTTATTTTTTCTAATTATTTTTGAAGCCACGCCAGAAAGATATATGTTACTTCCTACCACTGGCTTTCCAACTTTTCTTTTAATTGATTCGTACTCTTGAGCTAAATCGATGCATTCCTCAACCCCTATCTTAGGTATTAAGCTATGCAGCGTATACTTATTATTCGTGTTTATTTTTTCAGGAGTTTCTTTACTGTAATCTTGGTCAAAAGTATCTTTTTCAAGATTAAATTCGAAAAGCTTTCCCTTTACTTGCTCGTACTTTTCAAGGTAAGGAACTCCAAACCTAGACATTTTAAAATACGATGCTCTTGACTGCATTTGAATGAAACTAGAATCAAACATCAACTTTTTTCCTATGTGAAATCGTTCAATTTCATGTAGGCTTTCTATCGTTTTTTTAACTGACATATGATGAGATAAGGAGCATGCAAGCATCTCCACTTCGTCATTGCCGTAATAACCAAATTCGTCTTTCTTTTTGAAGTATCTGATTATTGTGTGGTAAGGTCGAATAGTATTAACAATTTCCATTTGCCTTGATTTCAAAAAAAACTCAAACTCTCTAGTGAAATATATTTTTTTTGTTTTTAAGTCGATCCCAACCTGCGTGCAGTTTATGTCAAAACCCATTAATATATTACCATATCCAGAAAGACCACTAGAAACCATTATATGGTTAAATAACCCCTTTCTAAAAACAGTATCTATCTTATAAGATTGCTCTACCGCGTCATCAAATGACAGTTGAAACTTAATAAACTTCTTTTTAATGTACGCTTTTTTAAATAGATTTGTTGTCAGATCTTCATATTCACTAAACTCTATCTTTCCGTCTAATAGTTGTTGAGATAAAAATTCTTTCGCTTCTTTCGAAATAAGATATTGTTCTCTTTTTTTCATCTCCACGTCTAATAAGTCCATCGACAATGGATTAAGAATAGATGTTGGATTTCTTTTTTTTAAATAGCCAGTCGTGTTCATTTTGAAGTTAAGGTGAAATATATCAAGATCATTTACAAAAAAGTCCCTATCATTTCCTTTTAAGTACATTAAAGCACTGGCAACTGCCTGCCCAGCTAAAAACCCACTTTTTGGAAGTTTAACGTTAAGTGTTTTTTCCAAAAAAAGTAAAGTTATAGCCCCATCATTTATACGCATCTCACTCACTTGTCGATCTTCCTGTTCTTATTATATTGGATTTTAGGTTCGCTAGTGCTAGTTAGATAGCCAGTTAATTTACGAACATTGAATTTATTTTGTTAAATATTATATTTTAAATCAACTAACAGAGCAATAGCGTTCATTTTTTTTGTTGTTTTTATATAATGACTACAAAAAAAACGCTAAGTACCATATAATCAAAAAAAATAACTTAATAAAAAAGAGAACGACTTTGAGAAAGCCAATATTATTCATAAATGTAACCAGGCAATGTAACGTTAATTGCCCCAGATGTTACATAAGCGCTGAAAAGCGAGCTCAGAAAGAATGCATTCCTTTCGAATATGTTGAGAAAGCATTAAGTGATCCATTTTACAGCGATGAGGACGTGGAGCCAACTCTAATATGGGAGGGCGGAGAATTAACGTTGGTTGGGAAAGATGTGCTTAACGAGTACATGAGTCTTGTTCGAACTAAATTCCCAAAAGTTAGACAGACAATGGTCACCAATGCTCTTAATATGCCTAATTGGCTACTAGATCTCGCAAGAGAGTATATGGATGGACATGTTGAAGTTACTTATGCCGCAGGTCATAAGTATACTCTAGACGGGTCTCACGAGCGTTATCAAGAAAAGTTTAAGCGTTCAATAATTAAAGCTAAAGAAGCGGGATTATCTGTTGCTGTAAATGTAGAGTTGAATATAGAAACTTATAATGCAGGAACAGCAGAATTAGTGAGTGTCATGCGTGAGACTAACGTTAAAATTTGGGAGTTTGACATATCTGCTAAATTTGACGAATTTCTTAAGAACCCTATGTATAATCATTCAAGATACCCTATATTGCCTCCAACAATAACTTATGATAAATTTTCTAACTTTATTATCGAGCTGGTTCGGGATCATGGTGATGAATTGCAGGAGATGGGGATACAGTCTAGTATACTGTGGCACTCTCAAACTCTAAATACTGCTCAATTTTTTGATGTAAAAAATTCTGATGAAATGTTTTCTCTAAATGCTGATGGCACTGTTTTCATGAATGTTTTATGGACAGATATGCAGGAAATGCATTTAGGTAAAATTCAGGACAAAAATATAAGTGATTTTTTAGATCATCCGCTCAGAAGGAAGCACGTCCGATGGGAAGTTGGCCAAAGAACTACTAGCTGCGCGGGATGTGAGTATTACAAGTCGTGTAATGGTGGGCCAAGTCATGTTTATTTATATGATGGTGTAAGTAAGGAATGTAGTGGTGGCAAATCTATTTTTGATTTTATGAGAAAGGAATATAAAGGTAGTTATCGCTCTCAGGATCATATGTATGAGCCAATAGGAGCAATTCAAGAATAGGATCTTAGCAATAAAGTCGTAATTCATAGCCCGATAATGATGGTTATGCAGGGTTAATTTTTGTAAACTTTATTTATAACCTATAATTTTTTGTTCGTAACAATAACTAAGTGCGAACAGAAAGTAGAACAGTGTAAGGCATCGCTCAGCGTGGTCTTGCCATGTCCATATTGAAGCCCCTTGCTTTAGCTAGGGGTCATTCATTCAATTATATCCCTAAACCTTCAATCGTTTTATTATTATCTATCACTCTTAATTTTTTTATGCTTTCTACAATTTTTACAAATGATAGAGCTAAATCATTGTCTAATTCTTTTTTGCAGGATAACTGCTCAGATGATAGCATATTACTTTTAGCGTCATATTCAATATTAGTTTCGCTATCCGATAGTGTGAGTGATTTTTTTGAATTCAATTCTGAAATTTTAAATTCAAAATTATGATTGTAGTATTCTCTTATTTTTGGGGGTAAGTTTCCAGTGATTAAAAAATCCAAGTTCATTATCTGATCTTTTACTTGTGCCAGGTAAAGGTCTTTCATGGGCATTGTTACACTTCCATCCTCATTTAACTTTAAGGTAGCAGTGATTGAGTTTAGTTTGTTATAGGTACTTAATAAATCATATATTTTACCGACTAAAAACAGCTTCTCTTCCTGGTCGTTGTATTTTATACATGAGTCATACTCTCTAGATAAGTCCACTTCTATTTTTTGTAGTGGTATTTTTTCATACCCTTTTTTATCTTTAAATGCTTTTGCTAAGTTACTTATTAAAAACTTACTTTCCGTAAGCATTAGCATGTCTATAATTTCACTCTTCATATTATAATCACTTTGTTTAATTTCTTAATTGTTTAATTGTTATTGTATCATAACTAACAACAAGAGGTAGCAGCACTATTTAAATAAGCCTGTAGGGAGCATAAAGAAGTAAAACGTTGATCTTAATTAATTGGTTGTTAATTTACCTCCTTGTATGATCTTATATAGCTTGTATTTAAATGCGATATTTGATATTTTATTTTTTCTTTAGAGCGCTTTACTTTAAACCTAATCTTAAAAATATTTACAGGTAAGTGATGCATTTTAATAGTCAAGTTTGTATTTTATGCGGCACTTATATATTTACGTATTTTTTAAACTTAAATATTAAAGCTAGAATAACAATATATAAAAAACATAAGTTAAAAAAGGAATAGTAAATTGCTTACGTATTGGATTGAAAAAATGGCTAACTCACCTGCTCTTTTGATGGCGCTTGCAGGTTCATCTGCGGTTATGTTTGTAATGTTAACATGTGCTTCTATCTATAACTTCTTATCAATAAAGTTAAAGCTATCACCAGGAATTTCTGGACATTTAAAGTTATCATTATTAGTAACCACATGTACCTTGCCATTTGTGTATTTTGATTTTTTTTATTCACAATGGATAAGCCCATCGTACTTAAAGTTTTTTTTGACCGTAGGAACTTTAATGATGGCGCTAGTCATATTTAACTCCATTAGGAATCCTGTTGCTATCATTGCACCATTAAGTCTGATTTTATCATCAAGTTTTGGAATGGTTTATTCTAACTTTCAAACTGAAGGGTATCTTAAGCCGCTCATCTCTCATTATAGTTCTGAGCTAATAGCGCTAGATAAGCTAAATTCAGATTCAAAATTAGAATACATTAAGGCCAGAGGAATTCAATATGAAAACCACCATTCAACCCTAAAAGAAAATAAGATCGAGTCACTTTCACATGCAAATTCCAACTTTAAATTAAAACTGACGCTTAAAACTCCAGAGGGGAATATGTACAGTAACAAAATAGAACCCACTCGCGTGTATAGAACTGCATTGTTAGGGTATTTAGTAATGCAAAATAGTGCGCTTATGTTCTGGATGATTATATATTTTAGTGTTGGTCTGATTCACAATAAAAAAACTAAGGTTGGCAATGATGTATTATGATTTCATAAGCAAAATGACAAGTGACGGATCACGGTCGCTACTGAATACATTTGAATTTATGGGGGGGAATACATCTTTTCTTGCATATTTTATTTTCTCGATGATGCTAATTGCGATCGTTTCGAGAAACTTAAGTATTTATACAGTGATCGCAGCTATCTGCTTGGCATCTTTCGTAAATTGGATGGATTACACCCCAGTTGCTAACATGCTTGATGAGTCAGGGCTTGATGCTGGAGAGGTCGGTAATTATTGGGTTGCAGTGATGGCTGTATTTTCACCCGTTGCGCTCGTTTATTTCTTATTAACTAAGAATAAGCGAACTCCTTTTCGTATTGTAGTTTCATTTGGGAGCACTTCACTCTCTTGGCTTATTATTATTTTTCACCTGGTTCTTATTCAATCAAATATCATTGTTTCTTCAAAAATAATTGCGCAAGAAATTAGCGAAATCATTGAAATAAAAAGTACCGAGAGTTTTAATGACGCTTGTGAAATTAGAAAATACACATGCATTATTAGCGAAAAACCAATAATTATAGCAGGTGACTCATATGAACCTTTATTGATAGAGAATTATAGAAAAACACTTGGGGAGTTGGTAGGAGTAGAAAGTTTAAAACCTATCACTATTACTGAAAACTTCAGCTCGGTAGATTACCATACATCTTTTGCATATTCATTGTCTAAGGATAATGCAGGCTATCGGGTAATTATTTCGAATGAAATTAATCATAAAATTTATGATACATCATTTTTCAGTTTCTACTCGACAGTTATTTCAATAAGTATTTTTTGGATATTTATGATATTTTTTGTCAGCATTATTCATCAAAAAAAATCAGGTATTCGCAACAAATAATTTAGAACCGAATATGGAAAGCCCTTACTTTCAGGTAAATTAAAAGTCAGGGCTTTCTAGCTATTGTCAATAGTGCTACCTTTCGCTTGATGTCAAACAAGCTTTAGAAAGTAGTCAGTTACATGTTAACCACATATCTTAAATTAAGTTCAAATGCATTTTTATAGTGATTGCTTTTGCAATTTCCAAAGAGACCTTGTCTTACATTGCTATTCTTAATCATTTTACTGATAGTGTCGTTAACTATATCTCCGCAACCTGCTAACTTTAAAATAACATTTGCAATATTGTCATTTTGTATTGCGTTTGAGTCAGTAATAATTCCACTTACAGATAACTTATGCGCAATTGATTTTATAATCATGCTTGGGCACATGAGCGATATGTTCATCTTACCCTTGGTATCGGCATGATCTTTTTTCAAATTTGTAATAGCTACAAGGCTTGGGTTATTAAAGTTACTTAGCATAGTTTCGTAGTTTTTGCTTAAGTTGTAAGTTTTTGACATTCCGAAAATTATTTCATTTGAAGATAATCCAGCATAAGATTTTAGTATTGTTGACTCGTAAAGATGCTGATTTATAGACAGTAGCTCTAGCATATTTTGAGTGTTGAAGTTTACGACTGGAAAAGCAAGAATCAAATCTGAAATATTATAGTACCTGCAATAAGACCTAATGTCTGATCGTGATGAGCTGTCAATTGACTCAAAATCTTCAGATTCGAAAATATCATCCAAACACTGCAAAATAGCTTGAACGGCTGATTCTTTTCTCTCAAGAAAATGAATTTTTTCTCTGGATTTTAAAATTTTCGCTTTATTTAAAATTGTTAAAATAAACGATTTAACTTTTTCATCTCCCAGCGCTTCCAATGCATTCTCGGCATTCATTAATTTTTGATTGAAATGATCAACGCTATTTCTCGTAAACTTCATCAAATTTGCGTATAGAAGAATTGATTGCATACACAGGTCTAAAATATCACTGCAAATATCATTTGAAATATTCAGAATAATATCTAATTCTTCCTTTATCTCCGAAGTTATTGCAAAAGTTCCTAGATCTTGAGCTTTATGAAGCCTGACTTTATTTGAGCAGGATTTTAAGTCGAGTTCCTTACAATTCCCTTCGGTTTTATCATCGAGAGAAACAGGTATGGAAAAGTTGAAAATTTTCCCTACATTTAAGTAAGATATAAACTCACCAACAGCTACATCTTGACATCGTCCGTCCGAATCTTTAAAGCAAACGAAATTTAACTTTAGGATTGAACTATCAATATAGCTGATAATGCGATTATCAAAATCAGGTTCTGAAACACTAATTTCTTTAGCGTCATAATAGTGGTTGGAACGTCTATAATCTGTCTGTATATCTCGATGACCAGAGCTATCTAGAAGTTTTTTAGATATAAATGAATCTTCCAGTACTATTAGTTGAATAGCCCTACCCTTTGAGTCGATAGCTGGAGCGCAATGTATCCTAGACTTTGAAGTTAAGCCTTTGATATTACTTGTATTTGCAACTCTGTTATTTTGTAATAAAACACTGACATTGTTCAAAACTATCCCTTATTTTTATGCTATCCTTTACAATAACATCCAAGATCGCCAATCAAATCAATGAGAGACTCTGCTTTAATGTACATCGTTGCACATGCTGAATTCGAGCCAAGTATACTCTTATCGACAGATTCATCCAGACTAAAGTTAAATAAATCATAAAATTACAGAGCTAAGTACTTACAGGTAAAAACCCCTTAGGCTGTTTTGTTATATCTTATGTGCATTTTCGCTTCTTTTAAATGTGAATTCGAAGACTTTAGATTAAGTTCCCTAATTTAGAAATTAATTTTTTTCAGCTGTATTTTTGCGCTAGTAATGATTACTTTTGAGCCTTCAATCGCTTCAACAACGTTAATTAAAATTTCGCTATCCACATTTCCATTTTTAAGCAACTCACTTAGGCATGCGCTGTCGCCCACAGATCCTTTTAAAATATCGATAGATCTTGACTGCCACCAAAAATAAACGTCGCGATAAAATAATTTCAGCTTTGGCGACCTGACATCCTCCCTAATGCTCAGAATAACCTGTAAAATTACAATTAAATCGATCAGAAAACAGCCCATGTGGCTCTCAATGAATCTTGAGATAGATGCTTCATTTACCTTTTTTTCCGTTAAATATAAGCCTGTAGATTTAAATCTGTAGTTCAACCTTCTTATACTTAAATTTAAGGAATTAATTAACTCAATAACCATTGATCTATCGCAATTATTAGATAGTTCTTTAACTACATTTGAAACTATAGAACGGCAATGCTTCACTGCTACAGGTAAGGATTTAAGCTCTTTGGTTAGTTTTGATCTATATCTTACATTCAATCTTTTCTCAAAAACTTCAGAGTAAGATTTAATATCAGTTTCTATTACATCAGAATACCGTGAATACTTCGACTTTATCTCTAGATTTATTAATGCGCATTTAAGGATGTATTCTATAGAGTCGGGAGGCGATAGGTTAATTACTTTCCCTTTAATAACTAAATCGTTATTTTTTTCTTTTAAAATAATCATGTTGGCAATTATTTTAATGTCTTGCTCATAAATTTTAGCGAGCGGAGTCCCTGTCAAAAAAGACAGCGAACTTAAATTAACCTTAATAAATTTAATTATTTCATCTTTCATTACCTAATCTTATATTGTTTTTTATTATGATAAAAGATGTTATTATAAGCACATTAAAAAAACAATAAAATAACGGAAAACAATAATGAGTGACCCATCAATTGTTGAAAATTTAAAGAGTCTTGAGAAACCTACAGTTGCTATCTTAAGTATCACAGAAGCCATTAGAAATATTGCCAGTTTTAAAATTGTTGACGAGGGGATTATTGACTCGATCTATCGTGATGGATATCTTAACAGTCAGTACAGTATGTTTAATTGCAATATGTCTCAAACAAAAAACAATAGCGAAAAAAAATCTCACATAATAAATTATACATCGTTATTATTGGCGGGATTCATTCCTATTGCTTACCTAACTAATTCATTAATTTTATCGCCTTTGATGCTCACTGTCTGTTATGTTTCATCTTATAAGTTTAGGAAGACGTGGATTAAAGATCGGTTGGAAGTTCTAGCTGAAAGAAAGGTTTTTAAAGAAAAAATCTTTCATATTGCGCAAGGTGTAAAATATTTAGATGTTTTATGTGTCAATTACAACGAGACCGAAATAAAAAGATCTTTGTATAAAATATTGAAAACATCTGAGCCGATTCTTGCTCACGAAGTCTTGAGGTTGCAGGAAAACTTATGGAATGCTTTCATGAATAATGAAAGTTTAGGTTATTTAAAAGAAGATGCTTTTGATTACCATTTCGTTCCTGACGAGTTTAAGGAAAATGAGATGGATCCGTCACAAGGTTCTCATCTTGAATTTTTAACAATGGATGATGATTACGACAGTATTGTAGATGATGCTAATGAGGCTCAATCAAAGTTTGAAGATATATTCTCGACACCATCGAGCAAGTCATTCGCAACAGATATAGAAAAGTCCGAGTTGAAAAAGGTAGTTTATGAAGCAAGTAAAGATATTGCAAAAAAAGATGAGTTTGAAGTTGTAACTCCACCTCTTAAAGATGCTAATGACAAGAGTGATGAAATATCCAAAATTCAGCATCATAATGAGATAGAAAAGGCATTAGGACTATCTGATGACAACTCACCTAACTTAAAAGAAATATTAAATAGCCAAGATGAGAAGTTAGATGTAGGAAGTTCCGAATTGGCTAATAAAGAGTTGGCTGATGATAAGTTAGGTAGCGAAGAGTCAATCAATCATGAAAGCGTAGTGAAAGAATCAAATGCTGACCATATTGCGGAAAAAAATATAAAGATTGCTGATCCACTTTCCGACTCAGTTGAACACGTTAAAAACGATATAATTAACCAGGGCGTTAAGAGCAATCAAAGTGGCGATAGCCCCAAAGATAAAGTAAATATACAGAGTTCAGAAAACGACGAAAAAGAAATAAGCTTAGATGAATTTAGTGAAGTGGAAGATGATTTTTTTGGAATGCTACCACCTGCTGAGGCTGTCACGTTCCCTCAGCCTGACAGTCCTGACTCTTCAAATGAGATCAATGAAGCCGACCTAGAGGAGCTTCTTTACGCAATTGAAGACTCTGAAAAGAAATAATAACTTACGTTGACTAAGTTCTGGGTTGACGGTATGATTTATGATTATTTTTTTATGGGCGGTGGCATGAAAATAATTATAAATGGTATTAACAGCCTAGTTCTTGAGCCTGGGCTGTTCACATCGAAAGACTCTTTGATTATGATTGATAGAATCAAATCCTTTAAAAGGTCTAATATCGACCCTGTCAGCCTCATTTCAAGCTACGCGAAGTCAGAATCTATTGCGCACCAACATAAAGCTTTAAACTTAATTGTATGCATGGCGATGGAGAGTAATCTTTTTGATTATAAAAACAATAATTCCGAAGTTTTTTTGTTCGTTAATCCGTTAACTTTTGAAATAACCAGGATTAATCAGTTTGATCAAATAAAAATAGCGGTAATGAATAATAAAGGTAATGTAGATTACGACACCTACTCAAAACTAGCCTTTGTTAAAATTATTCTGAGTATAGCCAACCATCAGGAAGAAGGTTATATTTTAAAAGGTAATACTGATCGCGAATCGTTTTCTTTAAATTGCCTATCCTTATCCATATTTAACAATCCAGAAAAAATAAACGAACAAATTCTTAAAAGTGAAATTGTAATTATATCCATGGGGGATGATGCGTTTTTTGCTGATTCGCATAGCACTTCAGACATTATTCATTAAACCTTTAGCTATAAATAATCACTTGAATTAGACGAGTGTCGTAGAGATGATTAACC
>SPKZ01004768.1_pt1 | contig 18442 bp, 11 predicted proteins | sample 2456571 | NCBI WGS metagenome assembly SPKZ01 (sample SAMN11192286, study PRJNA482655) | marine metagenome | biome: ENVO:00000447; feature: ENVO:00000244|ENVO:00000211|ENVO:00000569|ENVO:00002023; material: ENVO:00002151; isolation source: ocean water from marine abyssalpelagic zone ...
CGGCGCTCAAGGTCGTCGGCTTGATTTTATGATGCAGGAATTTAATCGTGAAGCTAATACCTTGGGTTCTAAATCTATTAATGCTGATATTACTAATATCGCGGTTGAGCTTAAGGTTTTGATTGAGCAGATGCGTGAGCAGATCCAAAATATCGAATAGTGTTCGTGCGGCTCTATTTACAAGTTAACAGGCTGTTTTTGTTGAAGATAAATAAATATTGCGTTCGTAGTGGTCCATAGTTACCCACCGAAATCCACAAACAACTGGTGGGTTATATGGTGGGTATGATAACATTCATCCAAACTGTAATGGTGGGTAATCTGCCATGACAATAAAAGTCTGAGATGGAGTCGTTATGAATGGGTTAACAGCAAAAGAAGTTGCAGCAAAAGCTAAAGGCAAAGCTGGCCGCTTCGCTGATGGTGGCGGTTTATACTTTGTTGTTCCAAAGTCGGGCGATGCTTATTGGATGTTACGATATACATCCAATAAAAAACGCAAAGAGATGACACTAGGCAAGTTTCTTGATCTTTCTCTTGCTGATGCTCGCTTAGAGGCGGCAATCAAAATGAAGCAATTTAGAGAGGGTATTGACCCTCTAGTTGCTAAAAAGAGAGCTGAACAAGAAAATATTAAAACGGTTAACGACTTATTTGAAGACTGGTATCCAACTTTAGAAAAACGTTTAAAGTTTCCAGGTATACCCAAGCGTATTTACACTAAAGATATCGCCAAACATATTGGCGATATCAGACTCGATCAAATTACTGCTCGTGATATTCGTACCACAATCAATGCTATTAATGATTCCGGTCGTCCAACAATTGCTAATGATGCCCTAGGGCACTGCAAGCAATTATTTAATCATGGTATAAAGCTAGATCTAATAGCAGGTAACCCTGCTGCAGCTTTTACTTTTAGAGATGCTGGAGGTGTAGAAAAAAGTAAAGATAGGGCGTTGACTGAAGAAGAGCTAAAGCAGTTTTTTAATATAGCCAAAAAAAATAGCGATAGCTTTAGCCGAGACAATTATTTAGCTTGTGCTCTTTTGGTTTGTTTAGGTGTTCGTAAATCAGAACTGTGTGAAGCAAAATGGGAAGAATTCGAATTAGATAAAGCCCTGTGGCATTTACCTAAACAAAGAAGCAAAACCAATGTTGGTTTTACCATACCGTTAGCACCTGAAGTGCTTAAGTGGCTTGAAGAGTTGAGGGTTAGAGGGTTTGGTTCTGAATATGTATTCCCTAGCCGTAGGGCCAGCAAAAACCCACATATGGGAGCTGACACGCTTAATCGAGCTATAACTAAATTATTTGGTAAAGAACCAGGTAAAAAGAAACAGCCACCCAATATCATGGGTGATATGCCTCATTTTACCGTTCATGATCTTCGACGAACTTGCCGAACTTTGTTGGCAAAGCAAGGTACTCTTGGGCATGTAGCTGAGCGCTGCTTAAACCATAAATTAAAAGGTGTTGAAGGGATTTATGATCAATATGATTATTTGGAAGAGAGGAAAGAGGCTTTAACCCTGCTATCAAGTAAAGTCAAAAATATAGTCAATGAAATGGTCCGTGATTTAAAATAAGCAATGATAATATAGATATAATTATAGAGTTAAATACTTATACTCGTAGCTATTTCAGTCTCAATCTTAGCTAGCACTTCAGTATAAATATCGATATCAACCTCTGGTGCCGTAATTGAAACAATTAGCGCATAACGTGCTTGTTTATCAAAGTGTTTAAGTTTGGTTCTTGTTCGCCACCATCCCATTGCTGGATATATCGCTATTTGTCCTCGTTCTGCTAATTCAGCAGCACTGCCTTTCCATACGTCTTTATGAATAGAACCTTTATTTCTAAAACTCCCTAACTGCCAATTACTATCGCCAGTAGAGCGTGTACTTCCTTGCTCTTCAGCACGAGCATTTTTATTAAGCCTTGCTTTAAATTGGTTGGTTGACTCATCAGGTCTTTTAACATCAAAACGTAATTGATGACTAGGGTAACTATACTTGCCTGATACATTACGACTTGAAGGGTTGGGCTCAATGAAATATGACAAAGTAACTGTCATTTCAACATCAACATCACCAAGCTGTAACAATATATCTTTAGGCCAAGGCAAATCATGAATATGCATATCTTTCGTTGATACGTTTGATTTACCCTGCTTTTTTTCATAGGGCTGAATACTATCTTGAATAATAAGTGCCAATGAATTATTCGCACTCCATAAAGCTTTGCTCAGGCTAGGCACGCCATAGCCAACAAGTTTAACTAAACGCTTAGCCTTTTTCTTATCTGTATTTTCAGTAGCAACCAAGTTAAACATTTCATCAGTCCAGCTGGCTGAATGAACCGTTAATGCTCTAATGGTTTCCGGCCAATAGTCAGGGTATTGAGCGCAAAGCTGAGCATTAAAACGAGCAGCTAGTGCAGTTGCTGCACTTGTTGCATTAGTTGTTGTAAATAAACGTTGTGAAAAATCACCATTAGTTGATAAAAGTTCTAAACTTGGTAAAGCACAGCAACTATATTGATCAATACCAACATTACCGCCTTCAAAAACAACTTCTGGTTTAATGGGTCTGTCTTTACTCCATAAAACTGAAGTAGTGCTACGCGGTGACAAAGAACCTGCTTTAGCCAACGGCGTATAACTAGTGACTTCAGTAATTTTTACTTTATTAGTATATGCGCCAACGGTTAACACATTCCACGCTTGTGCTGGATCATGGATATCTTGCAATTCGTTATATTGAGGGTACTCCATCAAATCAGATAAATTGTCATCTGTATTTCCAGCACACACAGTAAATAATCTAGGATTTAAATTATCTCCTAGATCATCAGCCGCTAAGCTATCTAAGGCACTTGACCAAGAAGAAGGCCTTCCTCTGTCTCTGCCATCTTTAGAGGCTAAAGACATACTAAACACCCTGTTACGAGTAGGATTGTTAATTTCAGCTTGAGACACACCGTCAGAAGTTATTAATCCTAAAGGCTTTCCCTTATTGTCTCCGCTGTATCTGAGTACTTTTACCGACTCTAATCTATGATTGATATTAATCGGTTCACTAGTTTGCAATACTTCAGTTAAATCTCCCCAAATAGCTAGACCTGCCATTTCAGTACCATGACCATGTTCATCACTGGTTAGCCAAGTAGGGTTAATTACCAAATGATCATTTTGATCAGTAAAAGGTGATAACAAAGGGTGTTCATAGTTAACCCCGGTATCTAAAATACAAACGTACGGCAAATCACCATCAGCGATATTAACTCTTGATAATAATTCGTCTGACCACTCTCTTTGTTCAATAACATCAAGCTCATCAAAAAACTCTGCGGTTTCTTTAGCTAAACGTAACTCAGATATAAGACTTAAGAGTAAAGTACTAGCAGAAAATTGCTTTCTAGAGCCATAAGCATTAACAATGGTGCGTTCGGGGAACTCTAACCGGTGAGATTTTTCAGTATTCACTTTAATTTCAAGCTCAGTAGCAAGTAAATTAAAATCATGGATAACAGCTTGTCTATCATCAAATGTAGGTAGCCAAACTTCCCACCAAATATTCTCAGTGTCAGTTTGAGGAAATAAACTTTCATCATCAGACCATAACGACTCTAGAGCGGCGACCTTAAATGACTTAATTGCATCAATAAGCTTTTGATGATCAATTGCACTACCATTTATATTTTTCTTATGGGTAATGTAATCTTGAATTTTAGTTTCAAAGGCTGATAGCTTTCCTTCAGGAATAAATACGGTAGCAATAAGCTGCTCACCAACTCGCTTAACATTCAGCAGCTCAATACCCTGTCGAGCATCAGCTAAACTGTCTATTGCCATTTCAACACCATCAAAGCTTTCAAAAACCACTTGAATACCAAGTCTTGACTCTAGTTCATAGTTATCGGACTGTTCTTTTTGCCTTTCTATACAGGTGCTAACTGACGCTAAATCATTTAAAAGGCTCTGGCTATGACTAGTTCTGTCTTGCGGTGGCGTTGCAGTACCACCTCCACCACCTGAAGCTGGTGATGTGTAGCTTTCTGCTTTGCCTGTTGAACCAAGGAAAATATGAGGTTTGTTATTATTTGAATTTGCTACTGAATTATTACTCACAAAGTTCCTTTATCTTGGCTGTTATATCAATGAGAAAATATTGAGTGAAATTAGTTTTTGATATGTTGGCTTATCATGCTTCTATCGTTTATCGCATGCTTTAAAATGGGTAATGTTATCTTTTTATGCTCATGAATTAAAAATTCCTTTATGGCATCTTCCGCAGCTAGAGTAATTTCAGCATTACTTAAGCCATCTGCTAATTCAGGGAGCTTTTTCCACTGGAAGTTTTTAGCAACATAAGGCTCAAGTTTATTTCTAAATAAGGTGGTAATTTCTTTTGCGGTAGGAAGTTGGTATTGAACCACATCATCAAAGCGTCTAAATAATGCATGATCTAAAACCTCCATGTGATTTGTGGCACACATAATCACACTGTTAGAATTATCTTGTTCAATCATCTGTAAAAAACTGTTTAAAATACGCCTTGCTTCACCAACGTCATTCGAGCTACCACGATGCGAACCAAGAGCGTCGAACTCATCAAAAAAATACACTCCTCGTACTTCTCTTATGGCATCAAATACTTGACGTAATTTAGCTGATGACTCACCTAGAAATTTAGTAATAACCGAATCTAATCTAACTTCAAATAATGGAAAACCGAGTTCACCCGCTAAAACTGAAGCAGTAAAAGTTTTGCCAGTTCCTGGGGCGCCCACCAATAACAATTTGCGGCGTGGTGATAAGCCATGATTTTTTAATTTAGCTAAATGTCGTTGTTCCCGTACAATACGCTCTAACTTAGCTTTCACGTCATCGGAAACAATTAAATCGCTAAACTTTAATTTAGGGTGACTAACAGAAAGTAAACCTGTTGAATCTTTAATGCTACTAGCAATAGAAACAGGTATGTTATTAAAGTTCTTTCGTTTAGCATTTTCAACAATATCTCTTAACTCTTGAGCAATACGACCATGACCACTTCTTGCTTCATGGGCAGCAACTTGCAATGCGATAGATAAAAACCTATCGTCATCTTGGTCAATGTGGGACGTTAATAACGCCTTAATTTGTGCTGAACTTGCCATGATTATTACTATTTATTCGAGGTTTAAATTACTTGCTGTGATTATCAACAGTATAACAATATTTGTTTTATAAAGTCTTTATGTTTAATAGTGTCATTTACAATAGGCCTTCTAGTCCCTGTGAAACGGCTTAATAATAAGCTTGTTTATGTTCATTTATTCATAATCAGTTGGTGTAGCATGGGCATTAATATCGTGTTCTGATAGGCCGAACTTCCCAATAATAGCTCTACAACTTGCTTCTATTGTTATATCTATCCCTTGGCCAGAAACATCAGATTCTTTTCGATGAGAGCCACTTGCAGAACCAGATAAATTAACAATAAACAAACCTTCCTTATTATTATATTCATATTTATCTAAAACAATTTCATCAACCTCTTCGAATATGGTATCAGTTTCCGCCATACCACCTATAACACCATCTTCTTGTAGTAAATCAAAACTGTTTATTTCAATTTCTTCTTGGATTCTTTCAGCCAATGTTTCTGGATAAATTAGCTCATATGGGAGTTCATCAAATATCATTTCTAAATGGCCAATAAGCCACTCACTGTCAAACTCTTCAATACCATCATCATCTAATATTTGTGTTAACTCTAATGTTAAATGGTCGGCATCAAGTAACACGTATTTCACTTGTTCTAAATTTTCGTTTGTAAATTTCTTATCATTTAACAATGCATTAAAATCGTTATATCCGAAAACTGTAGCAATACAACGCGTCAAAGCATTTAAGGACATCACGACATCATCACTTTTCACACTTTCAGAAAGTACCTCAATAAATAGGTATGCAGAAGGAAACCTATGAGAAGCTAGAACAGCCTTTTGTTTTGCTGTGCTAATGGCTAAAGATCTCTTTTCTGTTTCAGCCTGATATTCACGTTTTTCTGTTTCAATTTCAGCCTTAGTTGCTTTTGCTTTAGATTCAAATTGCTTATTTTTGGCAATTTCTGCTTCAGAAAACCTTATCTCTGCCTCACTTTTTTCTATTTCTAAATCAATTTTTACTTCTTGAGCTAAAAATTCATTTTCTGGGTTAGCTCTTAACCTCGCTTTATTTAGTTCCTTTTGCTTAATAGCTTTATTTATGTCTAATTCAACAGAATGGTCATGTCGATTAATTTCAGTTGGTTTTAACTGTTTAGCAACCCAGTAAGCAAATTTTGGTAGAAAAAATATATAAAGTATTGTTAATCCGAGGGGTAATAATAATATATCTAAGTTTGTCCATAAGAGAGATGGAGTATCAAAAAAAGCCATTTCTCGTGCCATCTTATCTATTTTAACTTCAAGCTTTTCATTACCCCAAAACAATAATGCTAACCGATCCCAATTACATAAAACCCATGAAATGAAAAAGGCACCAATAATAGGATCATTAATACGTGTCTTAGCATTTCCCTTTATTGAGGCCCATATATCATCCAATACTTGCATTTCACTCTCATTTGTTTTTTATTAAAAATCATGTAAAACCGATATTAGTAATACTCTTTATATACTTAAAAGTCACTTTGAAAACACGGCTAGCTTTTCATTATGCGTTAGTTGTAGGTGAGTATTTTGTTATCAGTCATTTTGTCTCACTCCAACCAGATGTCATCAACTCACTAAAATCACGGCGGGATAAAACATCAGAACAGTCACGCCAGTCTTTTTTGGAAGGTTCCATGGTAGAGGTGTAACGAAGATCAAACCCATTGGCTTGTTTTTGAGCATCGATGTATTCGTCCATCTTTTCGCCCATAGTTTCAATATCTTCAATCCATTCATCTTTGATGGTGTCGGGTAGTGAACCAAATAAGTTGTAACGATCTTGCATGCGCTCTGAAATTTTATTGTAAACTTTCTCATCAACGGTTTGCTCGTTAACTAAATTGAGCATATCGACTTTATCGCGCACCTGACCAAAACGTTTAATTCGACCAATTCTTTGTTCAAGCTTGGTCGGGTTCCAAGGCAGATCGATATTCATCAACGTACCGAGTGTTTGTAGGTTTAAACCTTCACACGCGGCGTCAGTGGCAACCATAATTTCCAGTTGATGCTCTGCAACCATGCGCTTTAGAGTTTCGCGTTCGATGTTAACGCTATCACCTTTTTGATAAAGTCGACTTCTGCCAGCACCTGCGTATAAACCAACAGGCTGATCAGGGTAACGAGCCGCTAAGGAATCAGCTACCCATTTGGCGGTGTCATAATATTGGCTGAAGATAATAACGCCATGCTTGAGCCATTGTTCTTTTTCAAGGTAATGGATAATGGCTTCAAGCTTGGGATCCTCTTCAATTCTTTCTAATCGAGCGATCATGCGTTCGAGTACGGCAATCTCATCGGGGCTTTCCGCCTTAACTTCAATAGTTTGATCATCATTTTCTTCTTGAACAGTCCTGCCTTCCAATAGCCTTCTGGCAGTGTTGAGGCCAGCTACAATACTTGAACAAATTCTTTGTTCCATGAGGTTTTTCATGAAGCCACTGCCTTTACCACTTTGCGCGAGTGCTTTTCCGAAATTGCGAGCCTCTGCATAGGCCTGCCGAAAATCTTCACTTGTTCTAAGCGCCTTACCTTCAAACAAGCTATTAAACTTATGTTCTTCTTTTGCCAAGTGCCGATCAGGGTGAACATCTACACCAATGCGAGGTAGCAGGTTAGCGTCTTCAAGTGTTACTCGTTTTCGTAAAACAATATGACGAATAAATGGATTTTCTCGCTGAAAGAAATTAGCGCCTGAAACATCTCGATCTAATTCGTCTTCCAGGTAATCCCTAGAGTCTTCGGATAAGTCTGTGACTGAGTTATTAACATCCCATTTTTTATCATTTAAAATATCTAGATCTTCTCTGATGGAACGAAAGAGTTTTCTGGAATGTTGTTCGTTTGATGAATCGATAACGGGCAATGGTGAGCGCAATAGTTCCCATGCAAAACTAGGTTCAGTCACGCGCTGTTCACCGGAAATAATTGGTAATACTTCTTTCGGCCTGTGCCATTTTGTTAAGTTATTGCCCAATACAAAATTCCCGCTGCCTTGGTGCAAAATTCCCATTAGATCCCACAGATCTTCCGGGCGTGTTTGTATTGGCGTCGCAGTGCCCAGGAGAACATGATCAGAACGGGCTGCAATCTCTCGCATAAAGACAAGCAAATTATTATGGGAACCTGCATCTTTACCAAAACCTTGCCGGCTTCTCGCTTTGTGTGCTTCGTCTAAAATTGTGAGACCAAATCGCAGGCCGAGCAAATAGTCCTTTTCTAACGACTCTTGCATCATTAGGCCAGTTGAAACGATGCCTATACGTAATGGGCATTTGGCTATAAACTCTTGTCCGGAAGGTGAAATAACTCTACCTTCAGGATCTAGCCAAGCTTTCTTTTGTGTGTGCCATCTAGCACAGGGAATTCCAAGCTTGTCGATCATTTCTGTTTGCCATTGCTCACACAAGGTAGCTGGGCAAAAAATAATAACGGGTTTTCTTTTTTTGTTTTCTTTATCGCTGAGTAAGCACAAGGTCAGTGCAGCGGTACCCATAGAGAGGGTTTTACCTAAGCCAACTTCATCGGCTATCAACAATCGTACAATGCCATGGTTGTGGTAATGGCGAACACATTCACTGACAAAGCTCTGCTGCCAAGGTTGAAGTGAAAAACCTTGCCGGTATAGAGGTGACTCAATAAGTGCTGCTGGCGCTAAGTCATCATCATCTTCAATTTCATCAAACACGACCTCACGACGATAACCTCTGCGCTTTACCTCACGAATAACCGCGTCTGGCAGTTGGCGAGCGGCATTCCACAGAAATTCGAACTCTTCTTCAATCCAGGCAACACCTTCAGGTGAGTCATCTTCCCATAAAATTTCATAGTGTCTTTGCCAGCCACTGCTGGTCTCGTTCATTGAGCCCATAAAGCCAAGCTTGCGACCATCTGCGCATTCGATAACACCGGCCTTGCCATGTAAAAAACCACAAATACTATCAGGTGCAACTCGGATCACCTGGCCATGCTTAGCTAAAAAACTGTCGAGCCTGCGATAACGATCGCGGTTAAGCAAAGCCTCCGTCTCTATATCTTGCTCATTCCAGCGACCAATCATTTTAGATGCGCGCAACTGAGCAACTTTCAAATCGTCAGGGTGAATATCCACGTTACAGACAATTTTTACTTCAGGAATAGCTTCAATTAACTCATGAGCAACCTCAAATAAAGAGCTAGTAAAGTAGCCCGCGATGCGTTTATAGCTGCGGGCACCCTTTAAATGTTTCAGTAAAAAACTACTGTCGAGCCTATGGGTGCGAGAAGAAAACCGTCTGATTGCCATATTACTAATTGCCTCTAGTCCTTAGATTTTTAATTTCTCGGTTGTTAATTTCCCAGGGCGCGCATATTACGTAAACGCGCTCCCAGCAGTTCAGCAACATCACGCGTAGCTTGTTCCGGCGCTTTGTTCTCAATAAAAATCAGTACATCAAGCAATAATGCGCGTATCTCCAAAAAATCAGGGAGCTCAGTTTGAAGTTGGCTGATCACGGCTTGTGGATCAGTTTCTGCTAATAGTTGCTGTAAACCAATAATCAATTGCCCAAGCCAAGTTGAACCTATCTCATTACTTTCGGTGAGGTCGCGCGAGGCAAATTCATGGATCCGTTTTAATTTGGCTTTGTTAGCAGCCATGCTCCCCATAACCCGAGTGTAGTCTTCAACCCGAAAGGCTTTTGCGAAGTTTTGATAGTTGTCGAGCTTGGCTGCACCAGTAGTTTCAATATCCATCATTCTTAAATAAAAGCGCTGGATTCCGCTAAGTTTTTGCCAAGTATCGATGGTTAAACCCTCAGGTACTAACATGCTATTGGCGGCTTCAGCAGCTTGTTGCACAATTTCGTCAACAACAGTTACTTCACCTTTAGTGCGAGGCCGCAACGCGAATGTTGTGACATCTTCACCACCAATGTGGGTGTAAGACGTCAGTACTTTTAGGGCAGCAGCGTAACCCGCCATTTGTAAGTCGGAATCGTTAAACACCGGCTCGCCCATCTTATCTTTCACCTCATCATTCAGGTGCATCATAGTTTCGATTTGATGCTTAACTTCCGTACGAACCGCAGGTAATAAACGTTGCTTAAAGCCCGACTTTTCACCATCGGGGCGTTTTCGCAGCATCAAAATTACGGTGCCTTGTACATAGCCACCTTTTTTTAGCTCAGTGCTTGTTTCAGTAGCTATGTACCAAGCACCAACCACTTGCAATCCCGCAGCCCAGAATATACCAACCATGTCCGACCATACTGAGGTATCTTGATGGGTAAACATAACGCACTGCATACCGTTGTCTGGCATATGGTTAGCCATTGCAGAATATGCGTCTACCATGCCCTTTCGGAAGTCGTCACCTGAACCTTTAATTGCTAGAGCACGTCGTGAATCCCAGGTCCATTGGTCAAAAGGCTTAGGAGGATTTTTACGCAGCCATGCGATGAAATACTCAGTGATTTCATGATAGTGAACCGCATCGGCATATGGTGGATCTGTAATATATAAATCCACAACATCTTGAATATCCTCTGCAGGCTTGGAGTTAACTGAAACTCTAGATGAAATTTTGCTATCTGTCATTTTAATCTTGCCAGATTTAAGCAGAAGTAAAGTGCCGCGAACACCATAGTTAAAGATTGTATTCAAGGCTTGGCTTTGAAATACATCCTGGTACTTTACAGCTCCGCCCTGGCTTGCTGTTGAGTTAATCCTACACATGCGAGAAGAAAAGTTAAGCATTTGGCAGAAATCAAGACACTGACTCGGATCAGTGCGTTTAGAGCTTATTAGACTTAGCATAAGAAGTTGTCGAGGAGTGAAGAGATGATGCCAATGTGTCCAACCGCGCTCGCGTATCGGCTGATCTGTATTGTAACCTGACTCAATTTCCATATCAGGAATAAACCCTTTTTCCTGCCACTCTCTTATGTTTTCTGCGACTATATAATTTACTTTTTCCTCTTGTATAAAGTCTTCATTAGTTACAGCAGCAAAAAAAGTATCTGGACGCCCAATATCCAAGGACTCTTTAGTAAACCATTGAATACAATAAAGGCGTTCTTGATAAATATCATCGGCGGTTGGTTTAAAATCTGTCTTCGTCCATTTACGAAGTTTATTTACTGATTTTCCAGAAGAATCTTTAAAATCTCCACGGATAGTTTTTATTGGAGTGCGATATATTTTATCATTTAGTGAATAGGTAAGTACTCCACCCTGAAAAGTTCCCTTATCCGCAGCTTTTACTTCATCATTACTTACACCAGTTTCTATGGCTATACTGAATCGTTTTTTTACATAATCAGGTATTAATTTTGCTACCACATTGAGCTTTTTAGAAATAACCCAGCTAGGTGAAATTGGGATCATCCAGCCAGTCTCAGGGCAACGTGTTTCTAAGCAATACAGATAGGCTTTAGCACGATTACCTATCTGGTCATGCTCGATTCCTAATTCAGTTATCTCTTTATCAACTGATTCTGCAGTCGCTCTCTGTTTTTCAGAGATTTGTTCTATTCGCTCTGGTGACGCTCCAGTGATATTTATTGCCCCCCAAGTGAGCATACAAGCTATGGGATTCAAATCAGATGCGTATACATCACAACCTAAGCGTGCAGCTTCAAATGGAATCGAGCCGCCACCACTGAATGTGTCAGCAACTTTAGGTCTGCGTCCATACTTTAAAATACCAAGCTGCTCAACTAACTCCTGATGAGATGATGCACTTACACCATAGGTCGCATAATGTTTATTTACTTCTGACCAAATGTGCTCATACAACCATACTTGATCCACTTCTTCAGGTCGTTTACAGAGCAAAGATTTTTCTTCATAGCTTGAAATTTGATCAAGAAATAGAGATAACAAATTTACTTTATCTTGGACATCAATGTCTCGGCGCCAACGTAGTTTCAACCCTAGCGATTCAGGGTTTAACGGAAAGATTAATTTTTCAATTTCGTTAAAGCGATTGTCGTCAACTTTGATGTTATGTGAAAAATAGTCCCATGGCTTATCTAGATCTACTTTCTCCGCAATATCTTTTGGCTTAATAGTGTTTTGAATTAAAGCTCTTTTTGCTAGACTATGGCTATCAAAAGCCATGAGTAATTCGAATATTTCTAAGTCTTTTTCAGTGTCGTTTGTTTGCGGTAATAAGCTCCCAATTACTACTGATCTAACTAAAATTAAAGGCTTACGTCCTTTCCAGTACGAGCCTAATGAGGTTAGGGTCTGGCCTGGACCAGACTTCCGTTCTCGTTGTGCTTCAATCGAAACTTTTTGCGCTGGAAATACAGCCTCAATCAGTGCCGGCGCACCTTTGAGCGAAAAGGGAGTTAACTTTGTCATTTAATCTTCTTCTCCAAACAGATCGAGCATTGATAGCGTGTCGTTCTGTAATATATTAGGTACTATTTGTCGCCTCGAGATATTTTCCTATCTGAGACAAAAATATTAATTAGCACTTTTTACCGTAACCTAGTTCTTTGAGGCTACGGCCTTTTAGATCCCGCCATGCGTCCATACCACTGCGAGGGTTGCCTGCAATCACACAAGCAGCTGCACTTGGGCTTTTAAATTTGTATTCACATGCAAAGGAATAAATGTCTCCCTCTTGAACGAGAATACCATTATCTAAAAGCTCCTGACGAAGCTCTCGAATAGCAGGACGTAGTGATTTAGCCTGTGCAACATTTGCAGTAGAGCCCTTTTTAACCAAAAACTCTGGTTTGCTCATTTCACCTACAGGCTGCCCCGCTGCTTTAGCCTGCTTTGCGTCAAACAAGAATAAGGTATCCTCTGCAAGTGAGCTTTGCTGATTAGATTCATTGAATGGCAATGAGTTAGTATCATCTTGAGATAACAAAGTTGTATAACTAGATGACGACTCATTTATATCACTCGGTGACTTTGAATTTATATCATTCGATGGCTTTGATTTTGTGTCATGTGATTTCAATAAAATACTAGAAGTAGCTCTGGCGACCTGACTGCGCTCTATCTGTTCTGTTTGTACAATATCACCAAGTGCGTGACGCAAAGCAATACGCCAACCTACATCACGATCTTCAATGCCTCCGGTACTCATAGCCGTCATGCCAAACAACCACCATCGTTCCTCTGGTTGAAGCGCTAACCAATTGCGTACTGCAACAGGGATATTGTCAATTTCCATACCCTCTATTGCCCAAGCTAGTACACAAATCTCTTTGCCTAGTAGGCGGTCAACAACATTTTCACCCACTTGCCAAGTGCTTGTTTTCAAGCCATAACTTTTCAAGCGAGCATTGAAAGCACGTTGTACTTCTGAGCGTATTGCTGTCCAGGAAGGGCGTTCCAAAATAACGCGATCAATAAGCGATAATTCGTCACTTTGTGCTTGTAGCCCAAGGTATTCACTAATTTGTATTTTGCCACTATTAGCTTTGGGAATAATAACCTTAAAGTGATGGGGATCACTAGATGCAGGCACACCAAAGCCCAGCGTTGGGTGTTTAACCGCTGTCTTTTTTGTGGTTGGTGTGGCCTTTGCCATTATTGTTTCCTCATTGGTATTATCATTAAAGGGTATAAACTCTTGGTTTTTTTATTCATTTTGGGTGATATCACCGGGTTTCAGTTCAATGCCGACTATTTTTGCAAACTCTTTTGCTTCAAAGCCGTTTTCAAACTCAATACCTTCTTTGATTGCGATGGTAACCTGGGCATCAGCTTCCTTGAGTACATCGCGTAAACTGTTTACTGTTTTTTCAATCATGGCGGCAGTTACCTGACGCTCACCAAAACGAATACCTACAGTATTTTCGCCTTGTCCAATTTCTATTCGGACGCCTTTAAACTTAGTGGATGTTTGATCTCGAAAACGATTGATTACGCCAAATACCTTGTCAGTGCTATCAAGGGACACGCGTTTAGTGCTGCTTAAGCTTGCGGGTTTGGTGTCGTTAATCTGTACTGTTTTATCACCACTATGCGGTATTGAAAAGTCAGCGGTTTTGTTGGCTTCACCTGACTTTGCGTAAACGAGTAAGCGAGCTGCATCAGTTCCAATTTCAAACGGGGCCTCATAAGCTTTACCATCCTTTGGATTTGACCCATCCAAGGTATAAAGCATTTGCGCGCTAGGGGTACATTGCAACGTGATTTTACGTTTATCTGCTAATGGTTCTACTTGGTGGCGAATTTTTAGATCTGCTAGCCAACGAGTGGAGGTACCACTTTCGTATTTGCCACTTGGATCTTTAACCCAGAAATACAACGTTCCTTCATTAGAGCTGAAGCTTTCTAAATCTTCTACCTGAGAGTCGCTTTCTAGCACTTTCTCTTTGGTTGAATAGTAAATCACAGGGCTTTCACCAGCATTACGCGGTGTTAGACTGATGATTGATTCGCCAGTATCGGGACTAGTGCTGAGCAAAGATACATTGACGCTAGTTTTTTCTTTTGGAAATGGTCCCTTTTCAATGTAACCATCTTCGCCTAGGCGCCAGCGACCCTGTTTTAATGCCTCTGCTTTAAGCGTGTCCATACCACTACTACCAGGCATCCAAGGCCATCCAGGATTGCACTTGGCTCTATTAGTAACATCTTTCCAAGGTGTACGTCGATTGTTTGCACCTGAAGGCCATAGTTCCGATTCTGCCATGGCAAAATATTGACTAAAATCGTTCTTAAGATCTGCTGCTAATTTGTAATTTGCACGAGGATCAGCCATTAATTTTTCAATTTGAGTCTCGGCTGATTGATCGCCTTCACCTATTTTTAAGCCATTATCGATTGTGACTTTTAATAAATGCTCAGAACCGTCTATCTCCTCAATGCCAGGAAAAAGAATAGTGTTATATGCCGCAGAAAGCGCCTTGCTAAAGCGGCCTTCGGCTTCTTCAAGTCTATCGCGTGCTTCTTCGTATAAAGTATCACCAGCTTTTAAGCGTCCATTTATTTTTTCTATTGCATAAAGCTCGCGCAAGCGCTCTTCAACAGCTTCGGCCATTATACTGTCTTGACCAGTTAGTACTAATAGGTTATTTTTTTCTTGTTGGAACTCGAAAAAATTAGTCAGTTCACTAGGCAGCACTTTTCCATCAGGCTTTATGACGATTAAGACTCGAGGTCCATTTAACTTTAATTCATCCATCCTGGGTAAAATCTGCAGATCTTGGTATGCGTTACGTTTATTAGGTTGCAATATACCTTTTAATCGAGTTATCAGTGCTTGATCAATTTTAGATTGCGGAATTTCTTTTGCGTTACGTTCAATCTGACGAGATAAATTTTCTGTTTCTTTTATAAAAAAACGATTATCTTCACGATGCAGATACCATGCATGTTCGCGTAGCTTCTGTATCGCGTCTAAAAATTCATCTGCTTTTCTATTAGGCGCTGCTAGGAATTCAATAATTTCACTTTCTGATAAACCAATGCGACCGCCCACTGCACGAGATAATGAGGATGATAGTAATAAAGTCATCAACTGGGTTGCCGCATCATTATTCTGTTCGGCATCAATTGACTCTGCGATAGCGTCGCCTTTATCGGCAATATCACGCGTGACGGCTGGAACTAGTTTGGGAGAAATTCTTTCTATTTCGTCCTTAACTTGTTCGTCATTTAAATCCAGATGCTGTGTACCAATCAGGTATACGTCATCAGATTTACGTTGATCTACACTTTTTAGCAGGCGCGCAGTAAATTGCATCAATCCGCGAGTTTGACGGAAACCTTCATTTTCTTTAAATAGAGCAACTATGTGTTTGAAAGAGGGATGGAACGGGTAAGTTTCACGAACTTGCTGAGCAATTTGCTCAATGCTGGATGCGATGATGTAACCGCCATCTTCAGCTTTTTTGATTTGCTGAGCATATTCTTCGGCTATCTCATTAATAACATGCTCATCAGGCATTTCATCAACTAATCGCTTTTTAAGAATTTCATATATTTCATTACCCGACAATTGAACAGGGGTAATGGTCATAGATTGGCGACGAGTTTCTTGCTGAAGATTAGAAATTGAATCAGCCAATGCTTTGGTTTGAGCTTTGTAACTTCCGGTTAAGTTAGCAATAACAATACAACAATTAGGTAGCTCTAGAGCTGCACTCATCAGAGTCCCTATGCTATATACGATCATATCAGCTAATGTTCCAGTCCCTAAAGCATGGGTGCTCGCAACATTTAAATAAGGTGGTAGCTCATCAATCATGATAAGAGTGGGAGTATCTCCAATTATGTCTTTCCACTTTTGCTGATCAACAGGTTTAGGGCCATTAATCCAATGGCCCTTGATCTCCTCTTCAGCGCCAAGCTGAGCGCAGATATCTCCCCAAATATAATTGGTAGGGTTGTTGCGTCCATTAAATGCAGCAATGCGTGCATTTCCAAAATCTAAACGGCTATTCAGGTCTTCTGGCAACATTTCAGGTCTAAGGTGAGCATGCTTAGCAAGTAAGCCCAAGGCAATCATCATGTGTGTTTTACCACCACCCATGGCCTGGGTGAGTTCAAAAACAGCCTGGTCTGATTTGCCAGATAATCTCAGCATACCTTCTCGGAACAGTTGCTCCATACCGTGCGTCACAAAGTTTCGTGAAAAGAAATCTCCTCCATCACCTTCGTCAGTGATGAGGTCAGCCAAGTTTTCAATTCCCTGGCTCATTCTATAATCCTGAATTACAGGATTAAAACGACACGCTTGTTTAACTGTCTTGATCATTATGACTGCTCCCTATGTTTATCTGGTTCTTGGAATTGTTTTATGGCTATACCATTTTTCTCGCAATGATCGCGAATCATCACTTCTATCATGTTCGCGATAGAACGATGTTCAGCTTGAGCAGCTTCGCGCAATGCCTCCTTCAAGTTTGGTTCAACTCTTATGGTCAGCGTAGCAGTTTTGGTGGTAGCCATTATCCTCTCCAGAAATACCTGCAAATGTACTGCACTTTACATCACTTTAATTAGCTCAGCAATTAATATATTCTTCTGTTTTAACAAAATTAATTTTAATGAAATATAAATTGAAATAGCACTACTGACCCTTCAAATCATTTTTGTTTACTGTCTTCATACTAGCTTTAATAAATCTAACTTCCCCGCCAGCTAAGCATGCATGAAAGGCTCTCGTATCAGTTCTTGCTGGCATTAACATGACAACTGTTTCTTTACTTAATGCATCATCTTCAGCTGTGAAGTAATTATCACACAAAGCTGTTTATGGCTCTGCTGCTGCGTCAAAGATAAGACTAAACTCGTCATTAAGATGCTCAAATATTGTTGGTGGCGTTTGCCATTTATCTTTTTGTCTTTCGCCCGTATTACATTAGAGAAGTGTAATTTTTTGTTCATTGTTAAGTCGTCACTTGCTGGGTTTAAATAAACAGAGGTCACAGTGATGACCTCTTAGTTTGATTAATGGTTAAGCTGATATAAGCTATTCACTAACCTCTATTCCTCCTCTTGTTTGGGTTTCTGCTGTACTTAACACCAAATACATCATCAAGGTTGTCAGCGGGATAGCGAGACTTTCTTGCTAGTGTGCTTAGAATAAAAAAGCAGTAACGATAATCTTGGTTGTAAGCTTTTTTGGCTGGGTTTAATGGAATAATATTTGCTGTTGGAAACTGACATAGCGATTGAGCTAGGGACTCATCTAGGTGTATAGCGTAAGCCCATTTTGCTGTTATTTTCTTTTTGAAAAACTCTTTTGCTTTTTGTGAAGATTGTTCAGTCGCTTTTTTAGGAGCCCTAAAAAATAGTGCTATGCGATAAAATACTGAACCGTCATCAGCCATGTCTTTAGCCCAAATCATATTAATCGCTTCAGGTATTGGTTCCTGTTCTTATTCCTAGGAAATCCCAATTATAGCTCTTTGTTTATCTACGATCCAAAATGTCGGTTGAAAAATAACCAGTGATTAAGTTATAGTAAATTCAAAGGATTTATAGTTAAAGTTCAAGAAACATGAATTTCAAAGGATTGAAATCAAAATTAGCACGGTTCAAACAGATCTTTACTGATCATTGGTCTGCTTTTGTCATAAAACATCCCCGTTATAATACCGATTATTATCGTGCAGAAATCAAAAAGATGCTCGACTGTGGCAGTGAAGCAACAGGTTTTGCTGTTTATGAATGTTTGTCGTGTGGTAAAGGCCACCATAAAGTACATTTCAGCTGCAAGGGCAAGGCCTGCCCTCAATGTGGTAAGCGATATGCCAGAGAGAGTATGATCAAGATC
>SPKZ01002098.1_pt1 | contig 18404 bp, 13 predicted proteins | sample 2456571 | NCBI WGS metagenome assembly SPKZ01 (sample SAMN11192286, study PRJNA482655) | marine metagenome | biome: ENVO:00000447; feature: ENVO:00000244|ENVO:00000211|ENVO:00000569|ENVO:00002023; material: ENVO:00002151; isolation source: ocean water from marine abyssalpelagic zone ...
AAGAAGGTCGCCAAGAAAGCACCGAAGAAGGTCACCAAGAAAAAGAAGAGCAAGAAGCGCTAATCAACGGCAATTCGCTCAAGGCCCGGCGCAACCAGCGTCGGGCCTTTGTCGTTTGTGAGACGCGGCAAGCGTGCTCATTGGCCTCGGTTCACTTTCACGCCTCCGCCGGTTACCCTGGAGGAGATGATTCGATTGGGGACACCCACAGCTCTTCTGCTCGCAGGAATAACCACCACCGTCAACGGTCACGCCGACCAGGCCATCAGCGTCCGGGATGGTTGGACGGGGGCTCTCGACTACGTCCTCACAGGCGTCGAACTGGCGACGGACACCGGCGGCAGTTCGGGAGTTGACTCGCTAGCGCTCCCGGCGGTGTTTGACGTCACGATTGCGCAGCTGCCGGCGGCAGCTTCAGTTACCGCCGCCTATCTGTACTGGGGCGGTAGCCAGGCAGATTCTGCATGTGCCGGCAGCGGCGACGATACCGTGCTCTTTGGCGTACCCGGAATTGCGGCGGAGAGCGTGACGGCTGACGTCTGTTATTGCTCAGACAGCGACTCCCCTGGTTATGACATCTGGATATGTTCGGCGGACGTGACGCCATTGTATGAGCGCTCGGGTGCCACGCACATTGGCTCCCACTCGGTGGACGGCTATTCGGGGCTGATCGCGAACAGCGCGACCGACTGTGCCGCCGCCGCGCTATTTCTGGTGGGATCTGGCGGAGGCTTACCCGGCACGACAGTAGCGCTTCATGATGGCATCGCGACCCAGCTTTCCGGTACGCAGAATTATTCATTCTCGGGATTCAATGCATCTGCGGCGACAGGCTCGCTTTCGTTCTTCGCTCTGGAAGGCGACGTGGGGGGAAGCGAGGGTGAGAGCGTCAGCGTTAACGGAGCGCCGGGAGCGCCGGGCCCCTGACGCTAACAGATGCCGTAAACCCCGCAGATAATCCGATGAATCACACGATCAATGTTGAAGCGCCGCCGCGCACCGAGGTCATCGGTATGGACATCGATCGATTTGATGTGAGCGCCGCCCTGACGACTGACGACACCAGCCTGGAGGTTGAGTTTAATTCAGGCACTGATAAGCATTGGTTGGGGGTGGCCGTGACGTCGATGGCCGCTTCAGTTGTCGCGGACGCCGGTATCGATTCAGGGGCGCAGGACGCCAGCGTCGATTCAGAAGCGCCAGACGCCGGGGGAAGCCTCGAAGACGCGAGCGCGGCCGATACCGGTTGGGACAGCGCCGTTGCTGAAACTCGTTCCAGCCTTGACTCAAGTACGACGGATGCCCCAGTGGACGCGATGACCAGCGGAGCCTCGGACGCGGTGGTGGACTCGGCACCCCCCGGGGATGCCTCATCCGCGTCCGGATCCGGCGGTGGTGCGACCGGCGGGAACGCGGCATCCGCGGCGGCCGGAGCAGATGGTGCCGCGGACGTGGACTCGGGCGCCGGCGGGACCTCTGGAGCGCTGGACGCAGGTCGCGTCGAACAGGATCCCAGCTCCGGGAGCGAAGCGGACGCCGGGTGTGGGTGCCGGATCACCAATCGCGGGACGTCAATGCCGCTCCCCGGGGCTCTCGCTCTTGCATTGATTCTCGCCAGGCGGCGACGACATAGGCGCCGAACACTCTAGCTTGGTGGCTTTCCGCACTCTTGATGGCAAGCCACACTGCGGAAGCGGGTACGGACCCGTACGACGCCGTTCAGTTCAGCTGACGATGGGTCGCCGTCGCATCCAGCATACTAAATGTGCTGTCGATGGCGTCATAGTCCTCGTCGGTAACCCGCGGACAATCAATGAGCAGCTCGGCTACATCTGAATCGGCCAAACGTTGCCGGACAGCGGTTGGTGTCGACGACTCCATGCCGGCGCTTGCCGAGTTCGGATCCGGTTTCGGCAGGGCGTCCTTCCGAATCTTGCCAAGTTCCGTTCGCAGACTCTTGGCCCGGACTTCCAAGCTGAGACGCCTCTGCCGTAAGTACACAACGTGCTGCCCCGCGCGCTCACAGTATCGAACCGCGTCTTCTTTGAGGTTGACCAGGCTCTGATGCTTCGCGAGGCGCCGGCGGCGTCGCCACCGCCCGAGGAGAACGACAGCTTCGCGCTCCAGCTGGGCCAGCTTTTCCAGCACGATGCCGACAACGGCCGCATGCTCCTCAATTGCGCCAAGCAGTTCGCTCAGTCGGGCGTCCATCGCTGTGGGCGCGACAGACTCGATGGCGGCATCCTGCTCAGTTGGTGTTGCTGACTCGCTCATATCGACGCCGGGCAAATTAGTCGGAAGAGTCCAGTTCGCGCCACGCTTTCTCACGCTGCCGCCCCAAATGGCGCCAGCATGAAACACCAGCGTGCTGAAACGGAGCAATCCCACACGGTTGCCGACTAGCGCCCCCCTCCGGCACCGCACCACAGAAACACCGCACCACAAAAACAAAAACGGGCCGCCCTGAGGCGACCCGTTGATGTTGAGTGAACTCTACGGACTAGATGTCGTAGTAGAGCTCGAACTCGTACGGATGAGGTCGTGCGCGAAGCTCATCGATCTCGTTCTCTTGCTTGTAGGCCATCCAGGTGTCCAGCACGTCGCGGGTGAACACATCGCCCTTGAGCAAGAACTCGTGGTCCTTATCAAGTGCGAGCAGTGCATCTTCCAAGGAAGACGGCACGCTCGGGACGTCCTTGAGCTCTTCAGGGCTCAGGGAGTAGATGTCCTTGTCGAGCGGAGCTCCCGGGTCGATCTTGTTCTGGATACCGTCCAGGCCTGCCATCATCATCGCCGTGAAGGCGAGGTAAGGGTTGCAGGAGCTGTCCGGGTAACGAACCTCGATGCGACGCGAAGGCGCCGAGTTCGAGTAGGTCGAGATACGTACGGCGGCCGAACGGTTACGGCTGGAGTACGCGAGGTTCACCGGAGCTTCGAAGCCCGGCACGAGTCGCTTATAGCTGTTCGTGGTCGGGTTAGTCAGCGCCGTGAGTGCACGGGAGTGCTTGAGGATGCCGCCGATGTAGTACAGCGCCATTTGGCTCATGCCAGCGTACTGGTCGCCTGCGAACAAGGGCTTGCCCTCTTTCCACAAGGACTGATGGCAATGCATGCCGTTGCCGTTGTCACCGAAAACGGGCTTCGGCATGAACGTGGCGCTCTTGCCGTGGCTCGCCGCAACGTTCTTGACCACATGCTTGAACCACATGAGGTCGTCCGCCATGTTGATTAGGCTGTTGTACTTGGGACCCACTTCACACTGACCAGCAGTGGCGACCTCGTGATGGCTCACCTCGATGGGGATGCCCATCTCTTGGAGAGTCACGACGACCTCGGTGCGGAGATCCATCAGGGTGTCGTTGGGGGGCAACGGGAAGTAGCCCATCTTGTGACGGACTTTGTGACCCAAGTTCGGGCCCTCGTCTTTGCCGGTATTCCAAGCCGCTTCGACGGAGTCGACCATAGCCATGCAGCCCTGGGGACCGGACTCGTAGCGGACGTCGTCAAAGATGAAGAACTCGGCTTCCGGACCAAAGTAGGCCGTGTCAGCGATACCGCTGCTCTTTAGGTAGGCGGCACCCTTCGTCGCAATTTGACGGGGGTCGCGGTCGTAGGCCTGGCGAGTGAGCGGATCCTCAATCGAGCAGGTCATCGCCAACGTGGGGTACTTGTTGAACGGGTCCATCTTGGCGCTGGTCGCGTCAGGGATCAGCAGCATATCGCTCTGATCGATGGTCTTGAAACCACGGATCGATGAGCCATCGAAGCCGATACCGTCCTTGAAGGTGTCTTCGTCGAACATCGCCATCGGGATGCTCGTGTGTTGCTGCTTGCCGGGCAGGTCTGTAAACCTGAGATCGACCATGACCGCGCCATGATCCTTCCCGTACTTTAGTGCTTCTTTCGGTGTCTTGATTTCGCTCATCGATGCCTCTGTATTCAAGGTGTCTGCGGTGTCCCACGCCTATTTGCGCGGAACCGCACATACCTATTTTTACTAGGGGAGAGGAAGCTAAATTGCTTCGTCTCCCTGCTCCCCAGTTCGAATTCGAACTGCCTGGTCAATGCTGCTTACGAAGATTTTCCCGTCCCCGATACGGCCAGTTTTCGCGCTCTTCTCAACGGCATCAAGCACCTGCTTGAGCTGCTCTTCTGCGACCACGATCTCCAGCTTTACCTTCGGAACGAAATCCACCACGTAGGCAGAGCCGCGATATACCTCTTTCTTGCCGCCTGTGCGACCGAAGCCTTTGACCTCGGTGACGGTCATGCCCTGAATGCCAACCTCAGAAAGAGCGTCTTTAACCTCGTCCAATTTGAACGGCTTGATGATCGCTTCGACCTTTTTCATTTGTGCGTCCCTCGTGTGCTGAGCCTCTGTTTCGAGAACAGCTCTCGAACTCCTGGCAATAGGGGAGTAGCGGGGGCCATGTTTCCCGAAAGTTTCAGGCTCCTATCCCCTGCCGTTGTGATCACCCTAGCCGTCATTCTGTTGGTCCGTGTCCAGGGTGTACGAAACTGAAACAGCCAACTACAAGTGACGGCGGAATCTTTTAGTCGGACCACAGTCGTGTGTTTTCCCCGTCACCCCTCCGGGCGAATGGGACAGGGTAGGGATTGAAATTCCGATCGGCATTCAGCGGTCGCGGCTTCGGCGTTTGCCCCTCATCCGGCCTCCAGGGCGGTTCCGGGACGCCCCCGTCGTCCTACTGGCTGGTCTGCCGCATCGAAGACGCCTCTGGCGTGCCTGCATCGGTAAGCAGTAGGCCGCCGAACCCGGGGCCTGGCGCCCCGTCAAATTGATGGAATTAATTGTTTTTCCGGGGTCCTATAGGCACGAGACTCCCTCGTGCCTATTCCCCCCAACCAAATGCTTCACGGCGCGTTGTATTCGCCTACGCTCTCTGATGTATCCAGGGCCGGGGAAATCCCGGACAGCGCCGTCAGCCGCGCCACTGCCGCTGCTGTCCTTGGGTCCCTTCCCTGTTGGACGTAATGAGCAACGACGACAACTCCATCCCCTTCGGGACGATCCTCGACGGCAAGTTCCGGGTCAATAAGGAGATCGGGCGAGGTGGCATGGCCACCGTCTACGAGGCGGAAAACGTCAGCATCGGCAAGAGAGTCGCGGTAAAAATACTGTCGGCGGATCTCGTCAGCTCAAAAGTCGTCAACGAGCGCTTCATCCGCGAAGCCCGGGCGGCTGCCTCCGTGCGAAGCCCGTACATTTGTGACGTCTATGACGTGGCGACCTACGAGGACCGCCCATTTTTAGTGATGGAGCTGCTTGAGGGAGAGAGCCTGTACGACCGACTCGCGCGGGAGCGGCGACTCAGCATTCCGGACACCATCCGAATCTGCGGCGAGGTCTCCAGAGGCCTTCAGAAAGCCCACGACTCGAACATCGTCCATCGGGATCTCAAGCCGGAAAACATATTCCTAAGCCGCGACGACGACGAGGTCGAAACTACCAAGCTGGTAGATTTCGGCCTCGCCAAGTTTTACGAGCCTAGCAACGAGGGCGTCCGGCTCACCAAAGAGGGAGCGCTATTCGGTACGCCTGCGTACATGAGCCCGGAGCAAGCCAAGGCCCTCGGTGACGTCGATCACCGGGCCGATCTCTGGGCTCTGGCCTGTATCGTTTACGAGTGCCTCACGGGGCGGACAGTGTGGAACGTCGACCAAGGTGTCGCGATGATTCTCGCGCAAATTGCCGGGGCGCCAGTTCCGCGACCCACGCGGCTGCGAACCGAACTCCCCGCCACCTTTGATGACTGGTTCCTGCGCTCCTTAGAACGAAACATCAACAAACGCTACCAAACGGCTAAGGATCTAACCGACGCTCTGGAAGTAGCGTTGACGCCACCCAGCGGTTCGGTCAAACGAGCTCCGCTCAATACCCAGGCCGAGGGCAACCTCGTCGACGACCTGGTGGAAGAGTCCAGCAGCGCGCATATCTTCGTGCCGATGCCGGGCTCCCACGGCGCCGGTCCCAGTCAGCAACATCCCGACACTCTCGATGATAGCAACGCCTCGGGTCGGTCGAGCAGCGCCATGGCGGTCGTCGTGCTGTTGCTGGGTAGCGTTTTGGCCCTCGGCGCCTATTCGGTTTGGCTGTCGGAGCCTCCCGAATCTGCCAGCACGCCAGAACCGGCAGCCAGCGCCGAACCGAGCACGCCCGTGTTACAACTCTCGTCCGCGCCCCCTGTCGAGACCGAACCGTTCGCGCTGAAGATCTCGCTGGCGCAGGACAAGTTGGCGCGCGGCTTAATCGAGCCTGCCGTCAAGCAGTTTCAACAAGCTTTTGAGACAGGGAAGCGAACCACGGCCCGCAGCTTACTGGGGCACGTCACCGCGGGCACGCAAGAGGCCGAGCAGCCTTGTCGCCTGACGGGACTGGGACATCCCAGGCCATTCGGCACGACAACTAAGAGCGCCCGCCCCAGCCTCGCGATCACCATCGCTGGTGTGGTGGCTGCCTGGGTCGACAACACCTCCAAGAATCCGAAACGCCAGATCTACACAACATTGATGGATCACTCCATGCGTCGGATTGCTGCCAGCGGCTCGGTGACTCCGGAGGTCCAGAGCGCAGGTGCACCCCAACTATTGATGACAAAGTCGTCATTGGTGCTGCTCTACTGGGACTGGGGTGGAGACAACCCCGGCGTGTACATCCGACGACTGACAGATCACGGCACCGCGAAGGCGCCCGCTGTGCTGGTCTCCTCTCCCACGAAAGGCCACCAGTATCACCCGAGCCTCGCGGAAGGTGCCGACGGCGCCATCTGGGTCGTGTGGAGTGAGCCCGGCAGTGTACGCAGTCAAGACCTCTTCGTCAGAAAGTTCAGCCCAGAGCTGGAACCGGAGACCGACCCTATCCGGCTCACCGCCTACTCCCCGCCCCGAGCTGGGCAGTCGGTGATCAAGATGACGGCGTTGAAGGCGGCCCACGGGCTACTCAACGTCACCTATGTGTTGGAGCGGGATCGCGAACACCACATCTTCATGCTTCGCGTCGATCCGAACAAAGAGGGTTTCAGCGACGGCCTGCAAACTCCAGACGCCGGAGCTGCCGAGGCCGAAACCCGAGACCGCTTCCTGGGTCAACCGATTCCCGTCAGCGCCGGCTCTGGCAAACACATTCGACCCCAACTCGCCTGCGTGGAGGGCGGCTGCTACGTCGCGTGGTCCGACGACGACCAACGGCATGGCCTGTTCGCCTTCGTCGACAAGAACACAGGCGAGGTCACCGAATCCCGGGTGTTCGTAGAGGGCGGATACCGCCCGGCGCTCAGCGTTTCCGAGGACCACATCGCTATCGCCTGGTACGAAGGCAGCCGCCTGCGCTTGGGTAAGCTGACGACAGAGGGCGTCACCGGGGGCAGCGTGCTCGCCCACGTAAGCGGCGTACAACCCTACCCAGAACTGATTCCCGGCACGCGCACCAACCAATGGTTGGTCGGATGGCTTGACTACGAAGCGGCGAGACCCGAGCCCTTTATCCTCCGAGCTGATTGCCAGTAATATACCAATGGAGAATCCGACTCCCCGCAGCCGAACACTCCTGAGCCCGGCTCTGCCCGCCGGGCAAGACTCCCAGCCTTAGAATCCGAGGAACGATGGACTCAGAGCTGCCCCTCCCGACACGAGCGACCGCCGGCGGCTTGTCCATCCCGTCCCGGAGCTATATCCGCCGAAACCCAATTGTCGGGGAGCGGATCATCCTCACCCCGATGGAACCAGACGACGGTGCCGAGTTTTGGCAAGTGGTCGAAGCCTCCCGTTGGCATCTGGAGCGCTGGTTACCTTGGGTGCCCTTCAACAACACGCCAGAGGCCAGCCAACGATACGTCGAGGCCTGCGCCGCGGACTGGAACGCCGGGCGGGCCCTTCGTCTCGGAATTCGCGATCCGGACAGCGGTGCGCTGCTTGGGATCGTGGGTCTCGACTCAGTTGTGCACCTTCATCGTGCCTGCGAGCTCGGCTACTGGATTCGTGGGGATGCCGCCGGCAAGGGGCTGATGACCGACGCCGCCCGCGCCCTCGCCCAATTCGGTTTCGACCAATTGGGCTTGGTGCGCATCCGCTGCGCTGCTGCCACCGACAATTACGCAAGTCTGCGCGTCATCGCACGTTTGGGTTTCCGCTTCGAAGGAATCGCGCGACAGGCGGAGTATGTGGGTGCACGCTGGGTCGATCATGCGATCTTCGCTCGGCTGAGCCGTGATGCCTAAAGCCAGCAGCTCGTACCAAGGGGGTTACCCGTTCTTGTCTCTGCCGCCGTTGGCGGTTGTCGTGCTGGGGCTCGCGGTCGCGGTCGCCATCGGTGCATTGGGCATGCGAAACCTCGAAGCCCAGCAGTTCACCGCTTCCGCTCTGCGTGCCGAGACACTGACCCGCGGACTGGCCACTCGACTCAGCGCCACCAGCGACGGTCACTGGGAGGCCATTCTGACCCGGGCGAGTGAACGTTCTGGGGCCGACTGGCTCGTGGCGGGGCCCCAAGGCGAGGCCATCTTCGACAATACGGGGACGCCGCTCACCACGGTCGGCGTTGTTCAGCTGATTCAAATCAAGAGCGGCAAGACCACCAGCGACACGAACTCAGCGCACTTTTTCGCCACCCCCATCGGAACCGGCGGTCGCTACCTGATTGGCTTTGTTGCGCTGGTCGCACATCCGGCGGCCAGTGCCTCGCTCCTCAACACCCTGAGCGCCTTCACTCTGCTGCTCGTGATGGCGGGCACGATCGTGGCGCTGTCTTTCGTGCTCGATGTGCGCGGGGAAATCCATTCGGTCTCGGAACGCATCGAGAGCATGGCCCGGCATGATATCGCCCCTGGCGGTGAACCGATCGTCGTCCGCGCAACGGACCAGGTCGGTGTACTCACCAAGGAGTTCAACGAACTCGTCGAACGATTTCGTGCCGCGGAAGCAGCGTATCGCCAGGACCTGAGTGGCGCGCTCGACTACGACCGAGACCGAACTGCCTTTCTCGCCGCCCTCTCCCATGAACTGAGAACTCCGCTGAACGCCATCCTCGGCTTCACTGACATTCTATTGTCGGGGGCAGACGGCCCACTGAGCGACGACGCGCACGAAAACCTCACCATCGTTCGGAGGAGCGGAGGACACCTCAAGCGCTTGATCGACGACATCCTGGACCTGTCGGCCCTGGAATCTGGACAGCTTCATCTGAAGACCGAAGAGATCGACCTCTATGAGATCGCCCAGGAGGTTCTGGACGAAGCTCGAGTCGGGGCCGCAGACAAGTCGCTCCGAATCACGCTCAGTGGAACCAGCGCGTCGGCCTGGGCGGACCCGCTCCGTGTACGGCAGATCCTGACCAACCTGGTCAGCAACGCCGTCAAGTTCACCGCCCGTGGCAGTGTAGAACTCGCCGTGACCGAAGAGCCCACCGGTGCCTGTTTTCGCATAGTCGATACGGGTCCCGGCATCGCTCGCCATGAGCAAGCTGCCATTTTTGAAGAGTATCGCCAGACAGGGGATCGCGACGCCAACGTGAAAGGCACGGGGCTCGGTCTGGCTATCACCCGCCGCCTCGTGCGAATGAACCGCGGAACGATTTCTCTCAAGAGCGAGATCGGTGTCGGAACAGAGTTCTGCGTCGAACTCCCCCGGGAGCCCAGCTCGGAACAAGTCGACCAATCCTTCCCGAAGAGCCGCCCCCTAAACGCCGTCCCTGAGAGGGAACGGTGAACGAGAGTCGGGCGCTGCCGCAGTTTCGCCCTTATGTGCTGGGCTTCCACCTGCTCTTTTCTTCCGGGGTGACGGCGGCTCAAGCATTGTTCGTGCCTTACCTACTACTGTTGGACGACGAGAGCGCGCTCCCGGTAAGCCAGGCTCTAATGCTGGCGGGACTGGTGGGCGGCTGCATGGTACTGGGTGCCGCGGCGATCCGAATGTGCCGATACAACTCGATGACATCGAGCATCGGAAGCGGCGAAAATGTCGCGGCGGCGGAGCTAGCACACTTCGCCGCCGAACCACGTCGACTGACTCTAGGCTGGGTGGTCTCTCATGGCATTTGGTTACTGGTATTCATCGCCGCCCTGCTTCCATCGAATATCGACATCGAACTGGGCGCGGCTATCGCGCTGCTGGCCGCTGTCATGCTCGCTGCGGCCTCCCTACCCTTCAACACCATTGCCCGCCGGCGGGTAACGACCGTACTCGAACTCGCTCCAGCGGCGAGCATGGCCGAAGCGGTACGCCTCTCTTCCCGGCGGCGAGGTTATACGACAACCCTGACGGTTCGACGAATCGCCACAGCCGTCGCAACGCCAGTGATCTTCATCGCCATCGGCTGTGCGTTGATTACGATGGCCCACGTTCGCCACGCCGACGAAGAAAACCGCGAGGCCCTCGCCTTTGCCCTGGCCCGCACGGTGTTGGATGACGTCCCGGGACGTGACCCACACGCCGGCAGCGAGAGCGCTATCAAAACGCTTGTCGAACTGGGATTCCAAGCGACCTTCGTCCCCTCACGACCTTACGACCACCGTCTAGACCGCGGGGCAAACCTGCTCAGCGTACCCTTGGACAACTCGAGTCTCGAAATGCGATTTCGCCAATCCCGGGTCCCGCCGCTGAGTCCTGAGCTGGGGCTGCTGGCCGTGCTGGTGGGTGCGATTGCGTTGTTGGTGGGACAAAGCTTGGGGAACGCTTTGTACACAGATCTGCACATTGCCACGCGGAGCGTGAGGCTGCTCGGCACCGAAGCGGTCATTCGTGGGCAGCGGCTCCTACTCCGATCTCCGCGTTTTAAGTTAGTGGGTCGAGTCGCTGCCGCCGTGGACCGGCTGAGCGAAAAATTTCGCACCTTCGCTCAGGCGCAGGAGGATGCGATCGCCTCGGAGAGCGCAGCCACTCGCATGCGCGGATTGTTTTTTGCGAGCGTCAGTCATGACTTAAAGGGGCCGCTGAACGCTATTCTTGGCTTTACAGAACTGGTCCGCTCGGCACAAGTCACGGAAGCGCAAGCCGAAAGCTTAGACGTCGTGCATCGCCGAAGTCTCGAACTGCTCGCGCTGATCGAAACTATCCTCGACGCCGCTCGGGTGGAAGATGGTCACCTGCTGCTCGTCGAAGCCCCTATCTCTCTGAGTCGCTTGCTCACGCGCTCCTTGGAAGAAGCCGCAAAACTCAACGCCGATCGCCGGGTGGACGTGTCGAGCCAAATCATCGGAAACCTAGCGACGCTCAACATCGATCGGTCACGCGTCAGCCGTGCCATCGCCACTCTGATCGCCTACTCTGTCCGCAACACCCGCAGCGGGCCCATCCGCGTCATCGCCCGTGTGGACGCCGACCAGGTCCAGATCGATGTAGACTCACCTCTATCCAACCGGACGGCGTTGGACCTTGAAGCGATATTGCACCCCATGGGCAAATCCGCACCGCGACGAGAACATCGGGGACTGGCCCTGGGCGTGAGCCTAGCCCGCTCGATTATCGAGCTCCATCACGGGACCCTGCGCGTCGTCGAAGGCAACCAAACCCTGGCGTATTTTCGCGTCGAGCTGCCCATTCAGTCTCACGATTTCGGTGCCACAGCGAGCAGCTCACGCCCCCCACCGTCGACTGGCGGGAGCTCCGTCCGGGCGGGCCCCCGAACCAACTCCCGACCTCCACCGCCCAGCGGCGGGCAAGGCCCTGCGCGCGCCTCATCCAAGAGTGCACGCTCCGCACTGCCACGCCGCGTCCTCCCGAGACCCAAGCCATCGAAACGCTGATCATCTCGGCTCCAGCGGCGATAGCGGCGCCTCAGCGAACGATGACCACGCGAGTGCCGAGTCCGTTGCTCCCACCAGCCGAAACCGAATGCCAACCAACGGGCAATCGAGGCTCAGTGAACTGAAAGAGCCGTTCCCCGTCTAGAGGCGACAAGTTAACGCAACCGCCACTCATGAGTTCGCCAAAGTCGTCGTGCCAGTACGCTGTGTGCAACGCAAAGGGGCCCTCAAAAAACTGGGCAAAGGGGACGTCCGCGATAAAGAAAGTGCGATCTCGTTCGGGCTTGGCCCCCTGGGGCGTCATGGTCTTGAAGCGATACTTGTGGACGATTCGAAAACTGCCGAGCGGAGTCGTGCTCGCCTTCACAGGATCGACTGCCCGACGCGGTAGTCCACCCATGCCCGGAGATATCAACGTAGCGAACACCGCCCGCTCCCCTGCCATCGCCACCAGGACTCCGCGTCCAATACTCACTTGAACCCAGCGCTCAACAGGCCCTGTGCCAACAGGGGTTCGCCGGGGAACGATAACCTCGCGCAACTGATTCGCGCGCACCCAAAGCGCCGCACCATCCGTGTGGACTCGAGTTGTCTTTCGATAACCGGGGCCCGGTAACCCTCGGCTGTTCTGCCCGCGAAGGTCGGCATGGCCCGGCTCGTCGAAGTACGGCACCCACGCTCTTTTTGGCCAATGCGTTGGGGTTTGCCGAAACCCGCCATCGCCGTCCCGAAGCCAGGCAACCGTTTTTTTTTGCGCCCACCCCCCCGGGCGCAGGCTCCGCCCCTGCAGCTCCACGCCTTCAAATCGACTCTGTCGATAGGGCCTCACCCGGTCCGCAGGAACCGCCGTTCCGTCGGCCGACAACAACCAGGTGCGATCCTGGTGGGCGAACGATCGCGTGAAGCCAAACATGGATCCCAAGTGGGCGCGACGGTCCACCAGCCGGCCGCGACTTTTGAGCCAGACTTCGGGTAGGGCGCCGTTGACGGGGATGGTCCGCTCCTCGGCGAGTCGTTCGTGTTTTTCGTGCCACAGGTATTTGGGAAACTTCCCCGCTGCTCCGAAAGCTCGCTCCGCCCGAGCCCAACGCTCCGGCGTCGGAACCCAGCGATACATGGGCGTGTTGTTCGAGATGGCATACTCGAAGGGGAAGGCACCGGCCCTCGGCTGAACCGTGCGCCAAGCCAGTAAACGTGAATCGCGTCCGTCAAAGGTCGTGTGTTTGCCCGCGCAAACATATCCCCGGGGCTCCACGCCGCGGTAGCCATCACGACAGGAGCGGCTCCGAATCTTGTCGCTATTCTTGAGCTGAACTCGCTGCCCGCCGCGCAGGTATCCCAATCTCCTGGCCTTGGAAGTTGGCGCCCCCCAAACATAGGTGCGCGATGCCAAACTGTAGAGGAAGCGCTGCGCGGAGTCGGTCTCTCCAGCCGCAGCAGATGTGGACTTTGAATTGGTGTCGGCGTCTGAGACATCCCGAGTCGGTTCTACGGCGGGCGCCCCGACAGGCGACGCCCCAACACGCGACGCCCCGAAAAGAGAGACATGGCTAGCTACCCCAATCGACAAACAAACCAAACAAGAACGCCGCACAGCGCTGGTAGCCTTTCCCGAACAGACACTTGAGGCAAGAAGTGCCGGCACCGGATGCCCGAAACCGCAGAACCACCCGAAAAACCGCCACGCTAGCGCGGGATTCAGATACACTGAAGGGGCCTCAAGTTAGTCGCTCACCTTGGGTGAAAGGCAACTCAGTTAATTGGCCCTAAGGTCGTACCTGACGCAGGTTTTGCATGGTCGCGATTCCCTTCAAGAGAAGTGAATCGCGCACTAGAGCCGAGGCAAATGGCGATTGTCCGAAACTCCCGGGAACACTAGGTTGAGGCGATGTCCCAGGGCGAACAGAAAAACGAAACACGAGCGGTGGAAGGCGACGTGCAAATCGGCGAGGAACGTTTCGATCGTCTCTTTCGTCCCGAACGACTGAAGGACTTCATCGGTCAGCAGCGCCACAAGGAAAACCTGGGCGTGTACGTGAAAGCCGCAAAAAAGCGGAAAGAGCCCCTCGACCATATCCTGCTCTGTGGCCCCCCGGGTCTCGGCAAAACAACCCTCGGGCACATCCTTGCCAAAGAAATGGGCGTGCAAATGCACATGACCAGCGGCCCTGCCATCGACCACAAGGGAGCTCTCACCGGGCTGATGACCCGCATGAGCCGTGGCGACGTACTGTTCATCGACGAAATTCATCGTCTGAGCGCGCCCGTTGAGGAAGCGCTCTACCCTGCGATGGAAGACTTCCGGGTCGATGTGATGACCGGCGAGGGAGCCTACGCGGACAGTATTTCTGTCGATATCCAACCATTCACCTTAGTCGGCGCCACGACTCGAGCCGGCCTACTGACGAAACCACTGCACGAACGGTTCGGCGCAACACTACGACTGGATTTTTATCCGACGGATGATCTAGCGAAGATCGTGCTGAGGAGCGCCAAGCTGCTGGAAGTGCCCTGCGACCCCGCCGGCGCCCTCTCCCTGGCCGGCCGTTCTCGCGGCACTCCTCGGGTCGCCAACCGTCTGCTGCGACGGGTGCGCGACTTCGCGGATGTGCAAGGAGATGGAACGATCACGTCTGAAATCGTCCAGGTGACGTGTGACCGTTTGGAAGTGGACGAGCGCGGCCTAGACGAGATGGATCGCCGTCTTTTGAAAGTGATTATCGAGCATTACGGGGGCGGCCCGGTGGGAGTCGAGACCCTCGCCGCTGCCCTCGCGGAGCCCCGCGATACCCTGGAAGACGTGTACGAGCCGTACCTGCTCCAACAGGGGTTTATCGGCAGAACGCCGAGGGGCCGGATCGCCAACCAAATCGCCTACGAACACCTCGGAATGCGCTATGAGCCGAAACATAAACAGCCAGGTCTATTCTAGAATCGTAATTAATTTCGCCTAACCTGCGGAAATCACACTGCGGAAAATAGTCGGAAGACACGTCGAGAGTAAAACCGGGAAAACATCCGGAAACAATTTAATGAGAAACCACCCACGTCCCCAGAATCGGGTAGCGCCGGCCATTCGAGTCCGCGCATGACACCAATACGGAGGGTTTCATGAATCGCAAATATCTATGGCTGCCGACGATCGCAGCAGTGCTCACGCTTTCTTCTGCCGCATTCGCTGAAGAAGAGGCGTCCATCACAACCGCTCAGTTCGTAGCGAACAACATCTGGATGATGTTCGCCGCCGCTCTGGTCTTCGTCATGCATCTTGGTTTCGCCAGCCTCGAAATCGGCATGTCTCAGTCCAAGAACACGGTGAACATTCTTTTCAAGAATACGTTCATCATCTGCATCGGACTACTGACGTACTTCCTGGTTGGGTTCAACCTGATGTACCCCGGCGACGCAGGCAACGGCTACTTCGGCTTCGCCGGCGTCGGCCTCACCGTCCCCACCAATGACGGCATCGGCTACGCCGACGGCGGTTACACCTACTACACCGACTTCCTCTTCCAGGGCATGTTCGCCGCGACCGCTGCGACCATCGTCTCTGGCGCGGTAGCCGAGCGCATCAAGCTCACGTCCTTCATGGTCTTCGCGACCCTCTTCGTCGGCCTGGTTTACCCCATCGCCGGCTACTGGAAATGGGGCGAAGGCTTCCTTCACGAAGCTGGTTTCTACGACTTCGCCGGTTCCACCCTCGTTCACTCCGTGGGCGGCTGGGGTGCGCTGGTAGGCGCTGCCATGCTCGGCCCGCGTAAAGGCAAGTACGACAAAGACGGCAATATCACCCCGATCCCCGGCAGCAATATGCCGATGGCCGCGGTTGGTGTGTTCTTGCTCTGGCTCGGTTGGTTCGGGTTCAACGGCGGCTCCGTGCTGTCCGCTGATCCCGCGGCGACTTCCCTCGTTCTCGTCACCACCTGCTTGGCTGCTGCTTCCGGCGGCGTTGCGGCAATGATCGCCTACGCCTTCGTTTCCCCCAAGCCTGACCTTTCGATGGCTCTTAACGGCATCCTCGCCGGCCTCGTCAGCATCACCGCCGGCGCCGACGTCGTGACCCCCGTTTCAGCTTGTATCATCGGCGCTATCGCCGGTTGCATCGTTGTGGCCTCGGTCATCACGGTCGACAAGATCAAGATTGACGATCCCGTCGGTGCCATCAGCGTCCACTTGAGCTGCGGTATATGGGGCACTCTGGCCGTCGGCATCTTCTCGACCAACTCTGAGCACAGCGTTGGCACCCAGCTGTACGGCATCGCCGTATACGCCGCCTTCACCCTCGTCTGCGCTGGTAGCCTCTTCGGCATCATCAAGGCCGTCATGGGGCTGCGAGTCAGCGAAGAAGAAGAGATCGATGGTCTCGACTACCACGAGCACGGAATGCATGCGTACAGCTTCGGCCCCGCGGCCGGCAGTCACGCAGCTACCGGTTCGCAATCCGCTGGTAGCGGTGCTTCCGCTCTTGAGGTTAGCAACAACAACGCGTAAGGTACTCTTGTTGGTGCAATGAATAATTGCAGCCATGCCTCGCAAGGGGAGATCGAGAGAGGGGATAAGGCCCGAGCGGGAAACCGCTCGGGCCTTTTTTATTTGTGCCGTTTATTTGCACCAGCGCGCTTAGAACCAATCCAACGTCCTCATGAAGTTTCGCGCCGTAGCCAAAGCCAGCCCCCGCAGCAGCGCTGTCGGAAGCGTCGAGGTGGAGTGTTTGCCGGACGGCCTGAGCATCGCCTACCTGGGAGTGGGTCGATTCAACGACGGGTACGCGCCCGGCGCGCTCACGGAGGGCACCCGTATTACGGCCCCCTGGAGCGCCATCGAAGAGGCTCGGCTCGACGCCGACGAGTTGTTCGTACAGCTGGCCGAAGGGCTCACCCCCCACGACCGCATGGTGCTGGTTAATTTCTCGGCCGGAGAAAGCCCCTCGCCCGAAGAGATGCGTCGGCGTCAAACCATCATCGCCACCACCGTCGTCTCCTCTTTATTGCTGCTGGTGCTCATCGGTAGCCTGACCCTGCCCCGGGTCGCCCCGAACGTTCACGCGACCGGCGCCCTGTTGTTGGGGTTCGCCGCCGCCGCCACCGTCCTCGGCCTCGGGCTCTTCGCCAAGCGCCAGTGGCTGGGACCCAGCGTATCCGGTCCTGCCGCCCAGCGACTGTTCGTTTCCGAGCTGAGGATTTATCTCCCTCATTTTTCCGTCTCCCCCCAGCGCCGACCGGTCCCGGTAAAATCTCTCAGCTGGCATTCGCTGCTGCCGCGCTCCACGACAGCCATCGTGATTACCCTCAGCACCCTGGGACTGAGCGCGCTGTTGACTTCCAGTTGGGTCCTCGAGGGCTCCGATGGGCGTTCTCGAGTATCCACCCCGGCCGAACCACCTCGACAGACTCCGCCCGGGCCGTCGCCCGCCCCCGCAGCGCCCCAGCCAACGCCAACCCCTGCTGCCACAGCAGCCCCGCCACCGGCTCCCAGCCAGGACGGCGTGGCCAGCGTCGGCGGCGCATGCACATGTGACCGAGCCGATTCGGTCCTGTGGCGTGACGGCATTCCACTGCTCAGTAGCCTACTCATCAGCAAACGCTCTCGACCCCACAAGAATCACCGCCACCTGGAGTTGGAGCTAGCCGTCGTCAACAACGGTGAGGACGGCCTACTGGACATCACGCTACAGGTTCACTTCTTTGAAGAAGATCCCCCTCCTTCCAAGAAACGCACGCACACTAAGGACCGACCACTATATTTTCAGGGTCCACTGTCAGGCGGCAAAGCCATCAAATGGCATGTCGATGCTCGCGCGACGGTGTTCGAGGTTCAGCACAGCGTGCCCGGGGTTCTCGACCCCAAAGGGAGAGAAGCCGCCCCTAGCTCCCGCTTCGCCGAACTGCTCGATGCCAACCATCGCCCGGTACGACTGCACGGGGCGATGATGCTGGCCTATTTACGGGACCCAAGAGCCAAGGAAGCAGCTCTTAGTCTACGAGACGCCTTGCGTGAAGAAGAAGCGCCGTACCTAAATCGCGTCCTCAACACTCAAAAAGACGTTCGCGCCTGCGATGTCCAGATCAGCCAAATGGACAATATGCACAAGGTCCAATGCTGTATCTACAACGCTAGCGACGAACCCCGCAACCAACTCGCCATCAAACTACGTGCCCTCGATGCTCCCGTGTCCCACCAATTCCCCGTCGCCCACCCGCCGTTGGTCCAGGGAGAAAAACAGTGGACCGTCCCCGGAACGCTCGGGGCGCGCAAAGGCCTGCTGACCACCACCAAACTCAAGCGAGAGTTCCGCGGCCGAGGCAACCAAGAGCCCACCATCGAAGTTCTCGTCGATAGAGCAGACTTGCTTCCTTAGGAAGCAAGTCTGCTCTATCGACGAGTCCGGTTTACGAGCCGCACGCGACGCTACACATTCCACCCCCTTTGGGCGAGGGTGAAATGCTTCGCTCGTTCACGGGGCTTTGGCTCTACCGGAGTTATTTTTGTAGGTCCTCGGCCTTTCAGGCCTACGGCGTCCTCGGCGCTGCGCGCCTGCGGGTGTTACGACCGGGGCCCCAACCTGACTATTGATCACATTCTCCTGCGCGTTGTGCAGTCTCAATGGAACGCCGCAGTTGCCATCCCATTAGCAATGTTGCGAGT
>SPKZ01014158.1_pt1 | contig 18392 bp, 16 predicted proteins | sample 2456571 | NCBI WGS metagenome assembly SPKZ01 (sample SAMN11192286, study PRJNA482655) | marine metagenome | biome: ENVO:00000447; feature: ENVO:00000244|ENVO:00000211|ENVO:00000569|ENVO:00002023; material: ENVO:00002151; isolation source: ocean water from marine abyssalpelagic zone ...
ACCAGCCCTTAAAATTGGTAATGAAGTAATGATTGGCTGGAATCTAAAAGATTTTAGGAAACTCTATGCCGCAGGTTAAGAAGCAGAATTATCTAATTAGATAATTGAGCAACCACTCGAAATAGAGTTATTGATTACTCTATTTCGAGTGGATAACAAAATATAGAGGAGCAGAGCATCATATAATCCGCCCCTTAGCATTATAACTCCATAATTTCTTTATCAATCAGCACAAGTATTGTTGCTCAGTTTTCACTAGGTAGTTCATATGTTCGCTGCGTCAACTTGTCGTGTGAGAGCTGCTGCTTTGATTAAAAATCTCTATGACAGCAAGTGGCTTAAAATCTTTCCAGATTTAATTGACCATTACAATTCAAAGAATAAGAAAACACCTGAAAAATTTATAGCCCCATTTTGCGTAATTAGTTCTGTTTTAAATTGCATAGTCAAAAAAACACGAGTATGGTTTTTAGTTCTCCCCTCTCTTTTTTATTTTACGGTGCCTTGATGAAAAAAATAGTTTTAGCGTTACTTTCCAGTCAAGTTTTATTCGGTTGTGGTGGTTCAGGTGATAGCCCTGATAAAGTTGAAATGCCCGTTGCTGTTATTGAAAGCCAAGTGGTTAATATTATTGTTGGTGATAATACCACTTTATCAGCGAATAAAAGTACAGGAGAAGGTACGTTAACCTATCAATGGCAATTAAATTCAAAGCCTAATTCAAGTACCGAAACATTATTAAATTCAAGTACAGTGAATGTTGAAATTCAACCTGATGTGCCTGGTGACTATCTATTAACGCTTGTTGTAAGTGCTAACCAATTAACAAGCTCAGCAACTTTTACATTAACTGTAGGTGAAAATACACAACCGCAAATATCAACCGATTTACCATTAGGCTCACTATTAGAAAAGAACACTGTTATTTTAAATGAGCTGCTACGTATTGATGCTAGTAGCTCTATTGATACTGAAGGTCGTGAACTTACTTTTGATTGGTCCGTAGTGAAACAACCAGAGCAAAGTAGTCTTACTGATATTACAAATGTTGATTATTTTGATTTTATTTCTGAAGTTACAGGTAAATATCAGATTTTATTAACCATAAATGATGGTTACCTTTCTAGCTCAGCGTTGTTTGACTTTGAAGTGATTCAGTCAAAGGTCGAGTTAATCCCTTCTTTAGCGTCAAACCTAACTGCTGCGCAACAAGTTGAGAATAAATTTGCTAGCGGTAGTATCGATTTACCTGAAAGTCATGATGCAATACATTAAATTATTGAGAATAGTAGCCTTATTGGTGACCATTTTGTTCATGTTCTTCACCTTGAAGAAGACGGTGATCGAGACTTACCAATTGAAAGTACTGACAGACAACGGGCAGAAATTAAAACTTATGCGAATAGTTCTGATGACGCTTTATGTACAGAAAATGATCGCATGAGACTTAGCTGGCAATTTAAAGTGGATAATTTAAACCTAAGCACAAGTTTTACTCATTTCTTTCAAATAAAAGGCAGTGCTGATCATCCATTGCTAACCATAACAGCTAAGCGCAGTGATGGGCTTGAGGCTTTAAGAATTAACTATGGAGAACAGGACACTATTTTAGGTAGTGTTGATTGGTCTAAAGCCAATGACCGTTGGTTACAAGTTGATTTAGAATGGCGGTGTAATAATCAAGGCTATTTAAAGTTGGTAATTACTGATGTTGAAAACCAAGATAAGTTAATTGAAATTGATGAACCATCTTTAGCTATGTGGCAAAACATTGAAAATGATATTCTTGGCTATAAGTTTGGTTTCTACCGTAAAGTAAAAGCAAGCATTGGAGATCTAGACTTTAAAGCTGGCTTAGAGTCGCTTGAAGATAAAGTACGGATTGGTAAAATCACTATTGAAAAATTTTAACATATAGGATCCTGCATGAGTGACAGTAATAAAAAAGAATACTTGGATAGGGGCTATGACTCTCAAGTTAAATAGCTTTTTACCTAACCATTAAAAATACTCGGCCTTATTTTGATAGCCTTGTTTAATATGTTCTATCAATAAACGAATTTTTGCTGGCAAATGTCGAGTGTAAGAATATACGGCGTAAACGCCTAAGTAACGGGGTTGATAATCGGTCAACAGTGCAACCAAGCTGCCATTTTGTAAATCTTCATAAACACTGCATTTAGGTACATAAGCGATGCCATACCCCGCTAGTGCTGCTTTTCTTAAAGCTTGTGCATTATTGGTGGCAAAGTTACCTGAAATACGAATACTTTGCTCTTGGCCGTCTTGCTCAAAACGCCAATCATGAGAGCCTTTTGCTTGACCAGTATACGCAAGGCAATTATGGCTTAATAAGGCCTCAATATTTTTTGGTTTACCATGCTGGTCAATATATTGTGGCGAACAACAAACCACCCAATGAGATATAATGAGCGGTTTGGCAATTAACGTAGAATCTTCCAAATCCCCTGTTCGAATAGCAAGGTCTAAGCCTTCCTTTACCAAGTCAGCAAACTCATTTTCAAGACGTATATTGACACTGATACCTGGGTGTTGATGACAAAAGTCGGCGACAATTTCGGCTAATAGTAATTCCCCTGAAATAGTAGGCACACTGAGTTTTATTTCCCCTGAAATTTTTTCACTGAAATTACTTACCGCGCCAATCGCTTCATTCACTTGTTGATTTATACTTTTAGCGTGTCGATAAAGCGTTTCCCCTGCCTCACTCAAGCTCAGCTTACGAGTGGTGCGGTACAACAGCTGCACCGACAGATCTTTTTCTAACTTAGATATTTTTTTACTTAAGGCTGGTGTCGATATACCGGCAATGGCTGCGGCTTTATTAAAAGAGCCCGCTTCAACCACTAACACAAATAAAAATAATTCATTAACACCGCCCATATTTTACCTCTCAATGTTAGTCAAACATCAATTACACCGTTTTTAGAAACAATAAATTAATAAATGACGTATATATTAACAATAACATAAACGGTATGTTAGTTATCTTGTAGAAATTATTATTAAATAGATCAAGTATGTGATTTATTTTCATATACTCAAACAGTCACCTTCGTTTATAAGGGCGGGTAAATGTCTCAAAAAATTACTAATGCTGGTAGAACTCAATCTAATACCATTGAGTGTCTAAATATCTCTGAAAAAAAAGTAGGTTTGTTTGTTACCTGTTTGGTAAATACCATGCGCCCTTCTATAGGCTTTGCTTCAATAACACTACTTGAGCAGGCTGGGTGTACTGTTGAGGTTCCAGAACTTCAGTCTTGTTGCGGACAGCCCGCATTCAACTCAGGTGATGATGAAGGAACACGCCAGATTGCTTATCAAACAATTAAACAATTTGAAAATTTTGATTATGTTGTGCTACCTTCTGGCTCATGTGCAGCAATGATCAAAAAGAATTTTATCGAAGTCTTTAAAGATCAGCCCCAATGGCTGGCCAGGGCAAAGCATTTAGCCAGTATAACCCATGAGCTGCTTTCATTTTTGGTTGATTTTTGTCACTTTCAGCCCAGTAATATTGAGCTTGATGGCTCATATACTTATCATGATAGTTGCTCAGGATATCGTGCTCTTCATGTTTATGAGCAGCCCCGCAAGATGTTGTCAAAGGTGAAGGGGTTAGAGCATAAACCATTGAATAATCATGCTGAATGCTGCGGTTTTGGTGGCACATTCTGTGTGAAATACTCGGACATTTCAAATGCGATCGTCGCTGAAAAAGTCGAACATGTTTTAGCTACTGAGGCCGATTATCTGCTCGGTGGTGATATGGGCTGCTTAATGAATATAGCGGGTAAACTTAACCGAGAAGGTCACAAGAAGATAAAGGCATTGCATACCGCTGAAGTTTTGGCAGGTTTAGCTCCGCAGATTTTAGGAGGCAAAGATGCAAGTTAATAAACCTGAAGATTTCAACAAAAATGTTAGCAAGGCTTTAGCCCAGCCTGATTTGAAAAAGATTATTCGGCGAACAACCGATAAAGCCGAAACAAAGCGTGCCGAAGCGATTGCTAACTTCCCCGAGTTTGAAAATGCACGGTCGCTGGGACAAAAAATAAAAGATCATACCATTAAGTATATGGATCATTATTTGGCTGAGTTCGAGAAAAATGCCCTGGCTCAAGGAACTATTGTTCACTGGGCGAGTACCGGTGAAGAAGCGTCAAAAATTGTGTTAGATATCTGTCGTGCACACAAGGCTAAAAAAGTCACCCGAAGTAAGTCTATGTTGGGTGAAGAAATTGGCTTAACACATGCTTTTGATAATTCAGAAATCGAACGAATTGAAACAGACTTAGCCGAACATATTATTCAGCTTGCCGGTGATCCACCGTCGCATATTGTCTGGCCAGCGATGCACCGCAGTAGAGAAGATGTGGTAAAGCTCTTTCGCGAGTTTCACGCAGACCCAACCTATTCCGAAGAAATTACTGATCTTGTCAGGAGTGCCCGTCGCGACCTTCGTACTAAATTTTTAACGTCAGATATCGGTATTAGTGGCTCTAACTTCTTGCTGGCTGATAGTGGTTCATCTTGTACCGTAACCAATGAAGGTAACGCTGAGCTCACCATAACGCCACCTAAAGTCCATATAGTAACCGCAGGAATTGAAAAGTTAGTCCCTTCAATGGCTCACGCCATACCTTTACTGCGATTGTTGACCCGCTCGGCTACTGGGGCAGAAATAACCCAATACATAACCTTTCATAACGGGCCTAAAAGGCCTAATGATGCTGACGGGCCACAAGAATGCCATATCGTTTTGGTCGATAATGGCCGTACCAAAATGCTTGCTGAGGGCATGGAAGAAATGTTGCGTTGCATCCGCTGTGGCGCATGTATGAATCATTGTGTGGTATATAAGCATATTGGTGGTCATGCCTATGGCTCAGTTTATCCTGGGCCAATGGGCTCTGTACTGACTCCTCATTTAAACAGCCTTGAGGTAGCAAACAAACAGACCCATGCCTGTACGATGAATGGTCGCTGTGAAGATGTTTGTCCCGTTAATATTCCACTACCCAAATTATTGCGCTCGCTGCGAGCACAGTCTTGGCAGAAAAAATATGAGCCGTTAATAAACCGTTTTATTGTACAGTCTTTCGCCATGTTAGCTAAAAGACCGAGGTTATTTCAATTGCTTTCTTCTTGCGGGGTTATCGTTATGAAGGTGTTTAGCCGTAAGGGGTGGATTAAGACTATGCCCTTTACTTCGGGTTGGACTCGTAACCGTGACTTGATTGAACCAGAATTGACCACGTTTATGCATCAATATAAAAAAATAAAAAATGAAAAAAGCTAAAAGTGGTGGAGCGTAAATAATGAATAAACACATAAGTGAACAAAGTAGAGCAAAGATATTTAGTGCGATTCAAGCGGCGGCGCCAACCGTCACCATGGATGCCAAGACCATTCAACAAGAGGCGCTTGAAATCCTCAAAGAAAGTGAATTTGCCCGTCCAAAACTTTTATCTGCAGATGCCACACAAGCCCTAGTACTTAGAATTGAAGCGGGGTTGGTTATCGGCACTAGCTGTGAAAGGCTGTCGACACTTGCTGATTTACCTAATGCGGTGAAGCAATTTTTTAACAAAAATTCTTTACCTCAAGCGCTTAAAGTACAGGATCTAGAGCAATTACAACAGCTGAATTGGCAAGACATTTCTATAAATATAGATATTCAACAAGATAACACGGTTGGCTTGTGCTGGGCAGAATACGGTGTTGCAGAAACGGGCTCGTTTGTTGTTCATTCAAGTCCCCAAATGCCCATTTTGCTCAATTTTTTACCCTTGTACCTTATTGCTGTTATTCCGAAATCAAAAATACTTCACTATATGGATGACTATGCCCTTATCGCAAATGAGATTGCTAAAAAGGGTGAGACGCCGCGAAATATGTGTTTAATATCGGGGGTTAGTGGCACAACTGATATAGAAGGAGTGTTAGTTCAAGGTGCTCACGGGCCTGAAATTTTGCATATTATTATTGTCGAAGATCAGTAAAATATGGTAAGGATTATAGGAAGTCATCGCAAGTAATAAAAATTGCTTGTTGTTCGCTCCATGCCGGTGTTATTCCGGCAATAGTTGACATGCATTGAGCATGTAATATTGTATCCCCTCTTCACTTGAAGATACTTATGAACAAATTTAGTGTTTAACATTGCCCATTCTGGCAATTTACTGCTTAAGTAATACTTTTATCCTCAATCAAGCACTACTGACTAATAATGTTTTTATTTCCTTTAAAATCAATAAATTAATTTACAGCAGTGTATTAGTTATCACTTAGCATAAGTCTAATTAAAAAATTTTCATTATAAAAACTAAGTGTAAACACGTAGAGAAAATACGTGCATTCGCCGATTTCGCCTATCCCGCAATTTTACTATCTTAGTTGAGGCAACAAGCTAGATGATTGATTGAAACACTACAATCATCTAACTCTCAACAAAAAGGTAATAAAATAATGAGAAATATAATTAGATCCGGTTTGATGTTGACAGCATTGGTATCGGCACCCTCTTTTGCAGGATATACGTTTGATTTAACCGATGAAGATACAATTACTTTCGGTGGTTTCATCAAAGCCGACGTGCGTAGCATAAGCGGTGATGTTAGTTCACCAGCAACAAATAATGCTTACTGGATTGGTGCCGCTGCCGTTACGGATGATATTTCAACAACCAAGTTTACCGCAAATGAAACTCGCTTCAATGCTAAATATGTTCATGGTGATGTTACTGGTTTTATTGAATTGGATTTTTACGGTGGTGGTGGCAACCAAATTATTTCAAACTCATCAAACCCAAGATTACGTCACGCTTTCATCAAATATAAAAATATCACTGTGGGTCAAACATGGACCACCTTTATGAATACCAGTGCTATAGCTGAATCTGCTGATTTCGGTGGGGCTTTAGTTGCCTCTTCATTCATCAGACAAGGTCAAATTCGTTATACAAATGGCGGCTTACAAGTATCTTTAGAAAACCCTTATTCAGATAAAGGCGATAGTAGCCAAGATTCAATACCAGATTTTATTGCTAAATACACCTTTAAAGGCGACTGGGGTAATGTTTCTGTCGCTGGTGTAGCACGCCAATTAAACACTCTTGGCGGTAATACAGAGTCTGCTGTTGGTTTTGGTATTGCTGGTCGTATTAAAACATTCGGCAAAGATGATTTCCGTTTCCAAGTACATGATGGCAAGACTGGCCGCTATGTTAGCGTAGTTACCGCACGAGATTTAGTCGGTGAAAAAGCAGAAGAATCAACATCATTCATGGCTGCTTACCGTCATTTTTGGACTGACGATATGCGTTCAACTGTATATTACGGCAGCACTGATACTGACTTAGGTGATGTTAAAAATAACCATATAGCGGTTAACTTATTCAAAAACTACACTAAGCAACTTTCTTTTGGTATTGAAGTAGGTAATTTTGAAATGGCGAAAGTCAATAAAGACTCGAACTACTTACAATTCTCAGCAAAATACATTCTTTAACTTTTCACTAACCACTACTGGAGAAAGACCATGAAAAAATTTCCTTTATTATTATTAAGTACGTTAATTGTAGGCAGCTTCTCAGGTGCTGCCATGGCTGAAAAGAAAATGCTTCTTAAGACGCCTATTTATTATAACTCGGTACTACCTGGCTTAGGTTCAACCATTCAATATGTCTCTGACAATATTCAAACATTAAGTGGCAACACTTTAAAAATGAAAATTTACGAGCCAAAAAAATTAGTTAGCCCAAAAGAAATACTCGATGCTGTATCGACAGGTAAAGTACAAGCGGGCTATGCAACCGCAGGTAACTGGGGGGGGAAAATTCCCGCTGCCCGTTTGTTTTCAGCGGTACCTTTTGGTCCTGAGGCATCTGAATACCTAGCTTGGTTCTATCATGGCAACGGCAATAAACTGCATCAAGAGTTATATGATGACAACAACCTCAATGTGAAAGTTCAAGTGTGTGGTGTGTTAGCGCCAGAAACGTCAGGCTGGTTTAAAGATGAAATTAACAGCCCTGAAGATTTAGACGGTCTGAAAATGCGTTTCTTTGGCTTAGGTGCGCTAGTAATGGAAAAATTGGGTGTTAGTACCGTAGGTTTACCCGGTGGCGAAATATTCCCAGCGATTGAAAAAGGTGTTATTGATGCCACTGAATTTTCAATGCCGGTAGTTGATCAACGTATTGGTTTAAAGAAACTTCTAAAATATAACTACTTCCCTGGTTGGCATCAACAAGCCACGATAATGGAACTCATTATCAATAAAGATACATGGAATAAAATGAGTGACCGTCAACAATCAGTGATTGAACATTTATGTAAATCAGCAACCTTAGAATCCATTGCACTGGGTGAAGCAATTCAAGCACCCGTAATGAAGCAGAATGTTGAAGATGGTGTAATAAATAAATATTGGTCGCCTGAGATGTTAACTACTTTTAAGACTAAATGGGATGAAGTAGTTGTTGAGCAATCAGCTGCAGATCCAGCCTTTAAGAAAATACATGATGATTTAGCTAAGTTCCGTAAAACTTACGACTTATGGGAAGCAAACGCTTTCTTACCTCGTCCAAAACCTAGCCTTTAAATTAAACACTTACTTACGTGCAGTAACGTCCATTATTTGCACAACCTAGAACCTTAGGGTTCTAGGTCTTTTATTGAATTAGGAGAATCTTATGACTGATTCATCTACCAACTCTGTAGCACGATTAATGCTAAAAACAGCCGACATTTTTGAGGCAGTTATTCTGAAAGTATCTGCCGTTTGTTGTTGGTCTTCAGCGTTATTAATTGCTGTCATTATCCTTAATGTAACCATGCGATACGGTTTTAGCAATGGACTAATTTTATTTGAAGAAATTCAATGGCATTTATATGCTATAGGTATCATGTTCGGTTTATCGTATGCCGAAATCACCAACTCACAAGTCAGAGTTGACGTAGTTGCTTCCATGTTAAAACCAAAAACAGTGCTGAAATGGGAAGTATTTGGTGCAGTCGTTTTTGTCTTTCCAACCATTTTTGTCATTTTATTTAATAGTTTCGATTATGTAGCCAATTCATACATGCTTGGCGAAAGTTCATCTTCACCATTAGGTATGCCATTTCGATGGGCAATTAAAGCGGCCATCCCAGCAAGTTTCATTCTCCTAGCCATGGCAGTACTTGCACGTATGTTTCGAAATATTATTACCATAACCCAAAAGGAGACGTGATCATGGATATTAATCAAATTCTAGTCCTCAGCATGTTTTTAACCTTTATTGTCTTTCTGTTTACGGGTATTCCAATCGCCTATGTTTTAGCCGGTGTTGGTATACTATTTGGTGGTATAGGCTACCTAACAGATATACATTTGGATACGTTTACAGGCCTTGATCTAAATGTGTTAGGTCTCGTCGTTTCTCGGATATTTTCCTTAATGGAAAACTGGGTACTGGTTGCCTTGCCCATGTTTATTTTTATGGGTTTAATGCTTGATAAATCAGGTGTTGCTGAACGCATGATGATGGCAATGCAAGAGCTATTTGGTCGTGTTCGTGGTGGTTTAGGTATTACTGTAACCTTAATTGGCATTATTTTAGCTGCCTCTACTGGCATTATCGGTGCTTCTGTTGTTTTACTTGGTTTGCTATCGATTCCTGCCATGATGAAACAAAACTATTCAAAAACTTTTGCTACGGGCATCGTCTGTAGTGCCGGTTGTTTAGGTATTTTAATACCACCAAGCATTATGTTAGTGATCATGGCTGATCAGCTAGCACTTTCAGTGGGTGATTTATTTACTGCCGCAGTATTTCCTGGATTAATGTTAGGGGTAGTATATCTTGCTTATATTTTAGGCTTATCATTCTTTAAACCCGAAGTAGCTCCAGCGCCTGAAAATCGCCGCCCATTAACGGCTAAGGTATTAGTCGAAGTATTTAAAGCGATATTGCCAACGCTTGTATTAATTCTTGCGGTATTAGGGTCTATTTTTGCAGGTATTGCCACACCGACGGAAGCTAGTGGTGTTGGCGCATTAGGTGCAACTATCTTAGCTGCGATGAATAAAAAACTTAATTTTAAAATATTTCACGAAGTGTTGATGGCATCTTATAAAACCACGGCTTATATCTTTGCCATTTTTATTGGCGCGACGGTTTTTTCATTGGTTTTACGCGAACTAGGTGGCGATGAAGTTATATCAAACATGTTAACGGGCTTACCATTTGGCCCTTACGGTGTTTTATTTGTTATTTTACTTATCGTATTTTTATTAGGTTTTTTATTAGACTGGATAGAAATTACTTTAATTGTATTACCCTTATTGGCGCCAGTAATTAGTCTGCTAGATTTTGGTATAGGCAGTGTTAATGGCTTAGATCAACCGGTATTAGTGTGGTTTGTTATGCTCATTGCGGTGACCTTACAAACGTCATTCTTAACCCCCCCTGTCGGCTTTGCTTTGTTTTATTTAAAAGGTGTTTGTCCACCAGAGATTAAACTAACCGATATTTATAAAGGCGTTGTACCCTTTATAATCTTGCAATTAATGGGTCTAGGAGTATTAATTATGTACCCTGAAGTTGCCTTATGGTTACCGTCCATGATTTATGGGAAATAAACTAAACTGATAACGGATAAATTCATAAAAAAGGCCAAGAGCATCATAAAGGTGCTCTTGGCCTTTGATTATGAATACTAACGTTACTACTACACTGAACATTTTAAGTTCTACTTTTTATTATCACAACAACATCTATAAACTTATCAATACTCAGTTAAATGCCATTGTCATAATAAAATTATTTATGGATAAAAATTACAGTTTTATATGTTGCTTAAATATTGGCAGGTACTCATCTTTACGATGACTAACTAATAACATGGTACTGTGTTTTTGCTCAGCTAAGAGCTCTAAAAAATTAAGTAACCTATGTCGATTAAGTTCATCTAAACCTTGGGTCGGCTCATCTAAAATCAATAAATAAGGAGATTTAACTAAGGCTCTAGCTATTAACGCTAACCTTTGCTCTCCATAACTTAAGCTTCTAAAAGCACTATGTTGATGAGCTAATAAGCCAATTTTTTCTAACCAGTGTCGGGCAATTTCTATTTGATGATGTTCTGGTTGTTGGTAAAGACCAATAGAGTCATAAAAACCAGAAAGTACTACCGTTAATAAGTCACCGTTTACTCGGTATTGTCGGTGTAATTCTGAGCTGACAATGCCCATGTCTTTTTTAAGCTCCCAAATGCTTTCACCTGAGCCTCTTTTATAGCCCAAAACGTGAATGTCATTACTATAACATTGGGTGCAATCGCCGGTAATTAATTGCATTAAGGTAGACTTACCACTACCGTTGGCACCTGTGATCAAAGTATGCTGCAATGGCTTGATGCAAACATCTAAATCCTCAAAAACGCTTACCCCATTGTAATGAACTTTACCCTTATTCAGTTTGACTAAATAGGGGTGTTTATAGTCTGATAGTTGTTGCATGTTAATAGGCCAACTAACATCATCAGACACCGGCATTAATAAAGCATCAAGCTGACGCTTGGTTTCGTCATTGTCTAGCTTGCCGACAACATCAAGCTGTCCACGTTCAATAAAGGCAATGTTATTACACCATACGGGAATATCTTGTCGGTTATTAAGCATCAATATAACATTAATGCCAGTGTTTGATAAACGCTCTAACGCATTTGACAACGCTATACAGGAAGCTTCATCTAAACTATCAAAGGGGTTATCGCATACTAAAAGCTCTACACCATTAAATATTGCCTGTAAAATTAACAGCTTTCTCCCCTCACCAGTACTTAGCTGCCGATAACCACTTTCAAGTCGGTGGCTCAAACCAAACTCACTGATCAGCACATCATTGAGTTTATCTTTGGGTAAAAAATCTTTTGCTTTAGTGCCAATATCATTGGCGTCGGTATAATCACTAGCATCAATTTTTAATTCATGTTCGTAAATGTCTTGTTGGCTTTCAAAAGAAACCATACCGACTTTATCTACATGGGGTAAGATAAACTCATCTACTGCTTCAGGCTGTAAAGCACCAGTTAAAAGTTGATCAAGATATTGTTTTCCAGAGCCATTTCGCCCTAAAACACACCAACTTTCATTTTCAAGTACTTGCCAGTTTTTAATCGCTAACTTGGTGTGTTCAAAATTTGTAATGTTAATCATAAGATTGTTTGGCTCAATGCTAGGTTTAAGAAAATGGTGATATTAAATATAATGATTTAGATTTTGGTCATTTTTTCTTTTACACAATCAAATCATATTGTTGAATATATTGGTAAACATTACATCATATTCTATAGCCGATAAAGCAGACATCGTAAAAATAAAAATGCCCAATTAATTGTGATATAGAAAAAAGCCAGTAAATCATATGACTTACTGGCTTTTTATTTTTAAGCGCTGTTAATTGACAAGTCCCCTAAAGACTAGAAGTACCAAGCTAAAGATAACTGTGCATGATCATCACTACTTAGCGTATAAAGTAAATCATTTTCATCATTACTCTGTAGCAGCCTGACATCTAAGCTAGCAATAAAATTATCACCAATGCGGCGACTTGCTTCGATGATAAAACTAAAAGCATTATGATCTAGGTCACTGCCTATCCCCATTAATAGCTCACTACTTTGCATGTCATTAAAGGCTAATCTAGCCCCTAAAAATAAATCATTTTGCATTAAGGAGCCTTGAGTACCAAGTTCAACTTCACCGCGAGAATCCCAGCTGTGCTCCATCAATAAACCTAAATCTAGGTTCGAGTCAAAAACACCGATAAAGCTGTATTCAAAACCTGTTTGTGTTGCCCAAAAACTTTCAAAACTAGTGTTACGGTATATGCTTTCAAACTTCCATAACCAGTCACCTAAAGTTGCTTGTATATCAACACCTAGTTGCTCCATTTGTACGTAATGTTGTTGTAGTGAGTACTCAACTAAACTTGAGGTTGGATCTTGTAATGATGGCGTTAAATAAGCTTCTCGGTTGGTGCCATGAAACCAATACGCGCCGAAATCAAAATCTCCCATACTGTGTGCCCAACGTATGGCAAAATCAAGGTGTTGTTGACCCGCTGAAGATTCATAGCTGACATTATTTTTGTCTACCACTAAAGCCCCCCGTAAGCGCCCTTCGCCTCCTGCGTAGGTTCTTTCGCGAAAGCCCTGTAGTAAAAACACATCAACAATGCCCCAATCATTCACCAATGATAAGTTGACCATTTGCTGGCCTAATTTGTCTTCACCATCGAAATCCTCCACGCCATCGGTTTGGTTAATAACATCAACTAGGTGTTGAAATTCAGTAACGCCCCAAAACTCTTTACGAATACCAACACGCAGCTCCCAATCATCACTAGCGTGAACATAAGCAAGTTCACGAATATCGCCATGGGTTCTGTTTTCATCTTGGCTATCAACACGGTAAAAAGGAGAAAAAACAAGGCTATCGCTACCGCCATTCCACTGCCAATAAAGTTCAGGCTCTATTGATAGTGACGATTGATTATGGCTTAATTGCTCTGCGTAAAGCGCTTCTTTAAAGAAGTAGCGCTGCTCCACAGTAATATTACATGAGGCTTCAAATTCAACATCATTCGCTACTTCGCTCGCTGACAAAGGCTGAACTAGCAGTACGCTAGTACATACTGCTAACGCCGTCATTGTGCGTGTAAACTTGGTGTTTAACCTTGTATGTAACAAAAGTTCCATCCTATTAACGCGCTCGTTTTAATGAATTACGGTTAAAATCACTATCACTTAGGCCAGTTTTAAAATTGTAATGACTCCATTTAAGCTCGGTACTTTTCCCGTTTTGGTGATTGATCATTTGTTGTTTATCAGCACGCCAATGTTTCGCGAGGTATTGCTTATAATCGCTAAAGGTTAACGTTTTAAGCAATGAGTTTTTACGATCATAAAAATCAATTTTCTGCACACGGTATTCTTGTGTATCCAACCAGACAATACGACGGGTATAGCCGGAATTTTCATCTGCTGGATATTGCTCAACTTTGAACGTTTTTAATCCATTAAGATCTTCTTCAGCCAGAAATTTATAGCTATACTTTTCAACTTCGAATGAACTTAAATCTTCAAAGGCGAATTCTGAGCCCATAAATGGTCCTGACTTATTACGTGATGAAATGCGCTTAACACGTTTTAATGCCGGTAAAAATAGCCATTGTTCATCTGCTTCAATCGGATGAGAAAAGCTTAAAAATGCCGTGCCTTTTACGTCTCGGGGTTTGTTAAAAATGGTTAAACTTTTATCGCCATCATTTTGTACTTCTAATGATTTCATTTTAATTTCGCGGATACTTTGTTGACCTTGCTTGTTACGTAATAACATCACCATATCAGCAGTACTATCCTGCCAGCCTACATCTCGTTTTTTCGCTTCTATTGAAATATCCAAGCCTTTTTGCTCTGCTGGAGTTAAAGCAAATGACACAGTAGCGACTAACGATAAACTTAATGCCGATACTGCACTTAATAATATTTTCTTAATTAACATATACAATCCTTATAAAACCATTACAAAATATTTAAAAATTATTTAAAAATTATTCATAAACTTATCAGTAAATGTAGCTGATAAGTTTACTTGTTAGATAGCGGCACGTTTAAGTCGCTTCAATCGCTTTTTTAATCGGTGTATCAACTACTGCATTAGCGTTTTGTGTAGCTTCTTTCCTATCTTTATCAAGCAACATAAGTAATGGTGGCAAGAATAAGAAATCAACCACCAGTGCTACAAAAATGGTCAGGGCTGTAAGGAAGCCCATATCAGCATTCATTTTAAATGATGATTGTGCCAATACGGTAAAGCCTGCAACTAATACAAAAGTGGTGATCCATAGTGCTCTACCGACATTATCAAAGGCATAGTGCACGGCTTCTTTAGCGCTAGCATTTTTATCACGTCGTGCATGTAAGTACTTACTTAAAAAGTGCACGGTATCATCAACAACAATGCCTAAGGTCATGCCTATAACGACTGATAAACCTAAACCAACTTGTCCGCTATGTAATCCCCAAATACCAAAAGCGACGGCTGCTGGAGCTAGGTTAGGTAACAGGCTAATTAAACCGAAGCGCCAACTTTTTAACGCTACCCCAAGTAAGATTGAAATTAACACCAGTGCTAGCGTTGTACCAATAAGCATACTGATGATGTTACGTTGTCCTATGTGAGCAAACATTAAACTAGGACTGGCAAAGTCAACCTCATATTGTGGTGCGTGTTCAGCAAACCAACGTATCATGTCTTGTTCGATATTGATTAATTCGTTACTGGTCATATTTTTAAAGGTGATCACTATTCTTGATGACGACTTATCAACATCTAATTGGTTATTTAAGTCTAAGCCATAAGGTAGTGACATTTCATACAACAATAAATATTGTGCTGACATTTCTTGGCTGTCAGGTAATTTATACCAATTTGGATCATCACCATGCATATTTTTATTGAGGCGTTTTAAGGTATCAGTAATGGTATTTACATGATCAGTTTCAGGACGTTCCCTAAGCCAATCGCTAAAGTCGCTAATACTGTTCAAGTATTTAGGATTGTTAATGCCACTTGGTTTACCTGTTTTTACCGAGACTTCAACCATCATCATGCCAGATAAGTTCTCCTGCATAAAATCAGTTGCGGTGCGATAAGGTACAGTTTCATCAAAATATTTTACAAAATCATCATTGAGTTCATTATTAGGAATAAAGACAACGGAAGCGAGAATAAGAACACTGGTTAACGGTAATAATATTTTTCGTTTACCTATAACAAAATCTGCTAATTTAGCCATAATGTCTTTTTTGTTTTCATTTTGCTTTTTAACGTGTACAGGTAAAACAGTCAATAATGCAGGGAAAATAGTAACAGAAAAAACAAACGCTAGCATGACACCAATAGCCACTAAGTTACCTAAGTCTCTAAACGGTGGTGAATCGGAAAAATTCATACTCAAAAAACCAATAGCGGTTGTGATACTTGTTAAAAAAACAGGTTGAAGATTAATACGAATACTTCGGGCAATGGCCGTTTTTTTATCTGCACCTTGGCGCATTTCATAAAACATTGAGGTTAAAATATGAATACAATCAGCAACGGCTAAAGTCATTATCATTGTCGGTGCCGACGAAGAAGGACCGGTTAAATAAAACCCCAACCAACCCGCAAGCCCCATAGTGGTAACGATACTCATTATAATAATAAGCACAGTAGATATAGTTCCGGTGATGGTTCTTAGTAATAATCCTATGGTAACAATAACGACAAGAAACATTAATGGCACGAGCGTAGAGCTATCGCTAATTGATGACTCACCAAATGAGGTATTCATCATAATCATTCCTGAAAGGTAAACATCAACTTCAGGATTTTCAGCTGAAAATTTCGCTTGAATAGCCCGTACGCTAGCAGCAATCTCTGGCGTTTCAGCCATAGGATTCACACCAGGTAATTGCACGGTGACATTAACGATAGAAACATGACCTGTTTGTGAGATAATCTTATTAACAAGTAAAGGTTCGCTGATCGCAACTTGCTTAATTTTATCAAGCTTTTCAGGCGTTAAGTTCTTGGTCGACATGACTAAATCTTCTACGATCATGTCATCTTCTTCAGCATAGGTGTATTGAAAATTAGTCACTGAATCGACACGGGTCGAATATGGAACTTGCCAACTAGCTTTAGTTAATACTTTTAATGCACTTAAATGCTCTGCCGTAAAAACATTGCCATCTTTGGGTGCAACAATAAAAGCAACGTTATCACTTTTACTGTAGACTTTTTGCATTGATTCAAATGCGGTTAACTGAGGATTTTCTTCACTAAAAAAAACACGATAGTCATTTTTAAATTCAAGTTTCCCTGCGCCCATGCCGGAAATCGCGGCAAAGGTAATACAGACTAATATTACCCAAAATGGATGTTTCCCTATAAAACCATAGAGTTTATCTCTCATGACCTTGTTCCTCTCCTATTAAGTTTGTATACAACAGTGACGAATCGTCATCTGAATTTTGTAAAAAATGCCGTATTATACGACACTGTTATTAATGCATATATTTCTCTAATTGAAATTAAGTTGTCTGCCCTTTTCTTTCATCAAGGCTAACTCTTGTGGGAATAAACCTTGTAAAGCTATTGTCAATTCTGTGCAGTGCTTTTTATCTTTTGTTAATGGCTGCCAACCCATGCCATCAAATAGCAAATTACTGTGATTAAATAATTCACGCTCAACTATTAAGTCAGTACGACCGCTACACTCTTCTACTTCACCAGATAATAAGGTAATTGCGCCATAAGCCATGGACCAATTGGCAAAACATAACTGTTGAATATTCATGTGCTCAGGTAAGGTTAAACTATTCTCTGCTAAACCATCCTCAACAATGCCATGAAGAGCAGTTAATAACTTCACTTCAAGTTGATCATGCTCATTTAGCCTACGCTCACTAGACTTACCGATTACACTTTGCGATTTTGCACAAATGACTGTTTGAAATAGTTCTGGATATAAAATGGCATAGATAAGATATGAGAAGTTGAGCAACAACATACGCTCGCGAGCACAACCTTTAAATTTATATACGCGATAAAACAAATCTGATAACACGTCTATAGCATGATTACTAATCGCAAGTAAAAGATCTTCCTTGCCAGTAAAGTGTTTATAAACAGTACCTTTAGAAAAAGGAACTTGCATAACCACTTTATCCATAGTTAAGTTTTCAATACCGAAACGTTGTATTAAGGTAATAGCAACAGTAATGATTTTTTGCTCACGCTCATTTAAAGCGCTTTCATCAAGTAATTTTGGAGGTGTCATAACTTCTCTTTTTTGAAAATGACGAAACGTCACTGACGATTCGTCAATAATAAGGGAATGATAATTTTTGTCAATACAAATGAAAGTAATTTGTATTATTTTAACCATGTTATGTACAATTATGATCTTAGAAATAAATATTCATTAACTGATTATTTAACTTTTTTTATAGTCTTGACAAATTTTTGATTAGCTCGTATACAGCAAAAAGCCCGACTCTTTCGAATCAGGCTTTTCTTAATAGAAGCTTAGTAATGTCCTACTGCGTTCTCGCATGGGCTTTACTGCAACCTAAGTCACACAACCATCGGCGTTATTGTTTTCCCAATCGATGATTTCAGCTACTTTTCTAAAACCCCAGACAGCAAAAAGCCCGTTACATAAGTAACGGGCTTCTCTAAATAGAAGCTTAGCAATGTCCTACTCTCACATGGGAACTCCCACACTACCATCGGCGCTACTGCATTTCACTTCTGAGTTCGGAATG
>SPKZ01001479.1_pt1 | contig 18366 bp, 26 predicted proteins | sample 2456571 | NCBI WGS metagenome assembly SPKZ01 (sample SAMN11192286, study PRJNA482655) | marine metagenome | biome: ENVO:00000447; feature: ENVO:00000244|ENVO:00000211|ENVO:00000569|ENVO:00002023; material: ENVO:00002151; isolation source: ocean water from marine abyssalpelagic zone ...
GGCTGACGGTCATGTAAACAAATGCAAAACTTGTAATTTAAATGATGTGGCAAAACACAGAATAAAGAACATTGAAAGCATACGTGAATATGATCGCAATAGGGGTAATCGACAAGATGAAAGTTACGTTAAAGAATGGCGTGATAAATACCCAAAAAAATACAAAGCTCACCGCATGGTTAATAATCAAAAGCGAGCTGGGAATATATCAGAACAACCTTGCGAAATATGCAAAGAGTTAAAGGTTGTCGCCCATCATGACGATTACGACAAACCATTAAATGTAAGGTGGCTATGTCAGTCACACCATAAACAATGGCACGCAAAGAACGGAGAGGGTTTAAACCCACTCTAACTAATAATCACGCCAAGGAACGGCAACAACTAAATAAAGGTAAATATTATGAAATATATTGAAATGAAAAATAAAAACGGTAAAACACCAAAGGCATTAGGTCTCTTAACTGGCGCAAACTTTAATCTTAAAAAGAACAATAGAGATAAGCGAATGATTAAAGCAATTTTTAATTAACTAACAAGGCTATGACCATGACAGAGAAAACAAAAACATATATTTATTTTGCAATCGCTGCATGGTCGTTAGCTGGACTAACAACTAATCCACAATTTACAGAATTATTATTAAGTATTGTTTTATGAAAATGACCGACCAGCACACGACGGAAGAATACAAAGCTGAAATTGTAAGGCTGCGAGAAAGAGACATAAAGCAGCGCTCAACCATTAGGTCGTTAACAGCTAACAGAGATAACCTGAAAGCAAAGCATGAAAACAAGCTTAGGACCGTATTAAAGTTAAAGATAGATGGACACTTAGAGTTAACACACAAAGAAATAGCAAAGCGTTATTTTACTAGTTGTTCACACGTTAAGAATTTAAGCACATTAATTAACAGAGAAATAAAATGAATTTATCAAGCGTAAGATTAATATATACCAATGTAGGCGCTGAGAAGTGTAATGCGATGTTAATGCCGAAAAGCAAGAAGCCAGCAAGAGACACTGACGATCGTCCTATTGCGGAAACTACAATTGATTTGATTACCGGGTTAATTAAAAGACATAAGAACCCAACTAGACGCACAGTTATTGCCAAGTCTTATTTAAGCCCGTCAACGGTTAACAACGCAATAAGAATACTTTTTAGCAGAGGACTTATTAAGAAAACATCTAGCGTTGTCGGTAGTGGATGCACAGTAAGTTACTCGTTAGCTAAATAATGAAAAACTTCAAGCTAACTGCCAACTCAATAGGTTTATTTATAGCTGAGTTATGGAAATTAGATTTAACTAGAGCTTACCGGGTAACTGTTGTTCAGTGGAGAGAGAAAAGAAGTAACGATCAAAACTCTCTTTACTGGAAATGGTTAGGAGAAATAGCCAAGCAACAAAACGTTAGTAATGACCCTGAGATATGGCATGAGATATTTAAAAAGTATTATTGCCCTGAAAAAATAGTTAACGAATACATATCGATTAAATCAACAAAGAAATTAGACTTGGGTGAAATGCACTTTTATTTAAACAAAATTGAACGGTATTGCATGGACAGAGGGTATTTAATAACGATACCTGAAAACTCTGAATACCAACAATTACTAGATAGGCAGGAGCAATAGATTATGAGTAACCCGACAAGTAATTTTAACCACTTATGGAATGATTTGCCTTTAGATGAAAGAAAAAGACTGATGCCTAGCCAGATAGAAACGCAAATACTTCACATATGGCAATGCAAGCTAATAGCGATAAAGGCCCATAAAAAGCACATGGCGCAGCTTAATGACTGGATTAAAAACCTAGAGAGTGATTTACCAAAGGAATAACCATGGCACTAACTGAAGCAAAGAAGACTCATAAATGTAAAAGAGGCCACCCTATCAATAAAGGTGATCAATACTACCCACAGCGCAGGAATAAAGCTTTATGTTGGGGTTGTGGTCAGCCTGTTAATTTATTATTGAGATGGGCGTTTAATCAAGTAAGGATAAATAATGGAATATCATGAAAATATAATTTATGACACTGACACGGTTATGGAGTTCGGTAAATACCAAGGCGAAACAGTTGAGGATATAAACGAAAATGATAGTGGGTATATTGAGTGGCTAATAGATACCTTTGAAGTAACTGATGATGTGAGGGCGTTATAATGGCTAAAGCAACACCAAGATCTAAATGTTTACTGGCAATACAATTATTATCAAGAGTCGCAGGGGCAGATGATAATGGTTATTGTACTTGCGCTTCATGTGGTGAGAAGTTCCACTATAAAGATGGTGATGGTGGTCATTTTATCGCTAAAGGTCATTCGTCTTACTGGAGCTTAGAGGTTGAAAACGTTCATCCACAATGTAAAGGCTGTAATGGGTTTGGCATGAAGTTCGGTACAGCATCACAGGAATATACAATTTTCATGATTGATATGTACGGAAAAGACTTTGTTGACAATATGATCGCAACAAAGAAGAACCCTAGAAAAATGTATAAAGCTGATTACGTTGAAATGCTAAAAGAGTTTAACGAATTAATTAAATTTCACAAAGAAAGAATAGGTGCTTAATGTTTGCTATAATTGGATCTCATTCACAAAGTAAGGAAGTAATATGCTTATCAATAGCGCGCAAGGCACTGGTACTGATGGCGAAGATCGGCCGCCTAAGCCATAACCAATGAATTTTGATAACTATGTAATTATAGTGATATTTTCGTTATTTTTACTTTCAAGTAAAACTAGGGCTACGGCCTTGGTTTTGCTTATTTCTTATTTTGTGTATTATAATTTTGCACTTGAATATCACGGACTTCATAGGTACATGGCGATAGGAACGATAGAGTTATTAGCTGGTTGTTATCTTTTTTATGGTCGAATACTTACTGGAATGACAAGAATACTACCTTGTCATCAAGACGTATCAATAGCAGAAACTTATTTTGTATTGGTTATAGTTAATGTTATGGGTGGTATTATGTACTGGTATTATTTTCCAAAGGAATACTATGGTAACATGTGTTTAACAATTATGATTACACAAATACTAATACTGTCGTGGAGAATCTTTAAGGATGGAAAACTTGTCGGCAGATGTTGTGACTTATATCCTGTACTCAGCCCTTTTGTTAGTAATATCAATGAACGGTATTCTCTCTTGCAGAAAAAAAAGGTTAAGAGCCAAAAAATTAAGGCAGTTAAATGAAAGAAGAAATAAAGCACGCAGCGGTAGCGGTTAATCACGCTGTAACTCATAGCCCTGTTAGTGCATGGTGGGTCGTTTTTATTACTTACATTCAGACTACATGGCTAGAATGGGGGAGTGTAACAGCAGATATTGTTAGTTGGATTCTCGGGACATCTTTAACTGTTGTTTTATTGGCTAATCACTCTATAACTCTATACAAATCAATAAAAAATAATGAAAGCTCACTAAGTGACGATAAACAAGATAAACAAGGGTAAGTAATGGCTAATAATAGACTGGTCATGATAGTAGCTGATATTGATGAATCTGTTGCTATATTAAATACCAGATTTTATAATGGTATATTTAACAAAGGCAAAACCAAACGCCAGATTGACGGGTATATCGTTGATGAAAATGAAAATCCTATCTTACCAAAAACCCTATGCCAAGATGAAAATTATCTATTGTATTTATGCAGGGGTGCAGTAGACCCAATAGCAGCAGTACAAAAAATACTTGATAGCTCTTACGAATTAAAGACGAGTGAATACCTAGTCATGAAATCTGATATCAATAGCGAGTGGTATAAGCCACAAGTAGAGTTATTCTAATGGCTATAATACTAGAGCTTGATGGCGTTGATGACTACCTTTCTTTACCGTCAACTATACCGATACCCGTAGGGAGCTATATAGAGTTTAAATACAGCGCTAATGCTGGGAACGCTTCAAATATATATAGGATCGCGGGCAAGCAATCGAGTTTTGACGGGCTTCTTAATGTAGAACCTACAATGGTTAGGTTTAGGGGTAATGATAGCTCAGATTATTCATTTAGCACTGGGTACACACAGCCTGCTGTCGGCGTTGAGTTTATATTAAGACTAGAGAGGCCTACATCATCGTCATTTGAAATGTTTTTAGATGGCAGTAGTATAGGTACAGTTTCAACAACAACCACATATTCATTTGATCAGATAGGCGGCTTTAACTCGTTGGTTTTTTCTGGCCAGGTTCACTATGTAAAGCGTGTTGATTCATTTCTTGTAGACACCAATAACTGGGATGCAAATACATCTAATCACGGAGCAGGAACCCCAGTAATAACTGATAGTGTGGCGGCAGTTAATGCAACAGGCGTCAACATGCCAACAGCAGCACTAGGGCAACCTGGTAGCGCATGGATTGACTTAGGTGGTAGTGGGATAACTGTAACAGGGGCTACGGCAAATTATAATTATTCTGGAATTATTGCAACTGTTGATTTAACTGGTGAGATTATAGTAACCGGCGCAACAGCTAACTATGACTACTCAGGAATACAAGGAACAGTAACGCTAGACTCTGAAATAATAGTTACGGGTCAGACTGCAAATTATAACTATACTGGAATTGGCGGAGTAGTTGAATTAACTGGGTCTATAACGGTAACAGGTCAAACAGCTAACTACGATTACACTGGTATACCGGCAGATATAGTACTACAAGGTTCAATCATAGTTACAGGTAGTACCGCTAATTATGATTACAACGGCTTAAGTGCTACAATAATAATTCAAGGGCCAATCACACTTAACCCTAAAAATATAATCAGAGTTGCTCGTAAGTCAAACGCAATACGAGTTAAACGTAAATCAAACATAATCAGAGTAAGGTGATATTATGGCAGTCGGTGACACTAAATTAATGAATGACTTTGTACGTAAGGATAGAATAGGAACATATGCTTTAGCTGATAACTGGCAAATAGTGTTCTTTTCAGATACTTATGCATCAATCAATTCAGACGCAACAAATCCAACATCAGCCACTTATACTGTAGTTAGTGGTGGTAACTTTGCCGCAAACTATCCTTTAGCTAATGAAGCTGTAACACGTTCAGGTGCAGTGATTAAATTTGACTCTGATGATATAGGTCAGATACTTAAAAACGCATCTAACCCAGCAATTAAAACAGCAGGTTTGATTAATGCGACGAATAGTAATGATTTATGTCAAGCTTGGGATATGACATCAGACGGGTCAACGGCAGTAGATACTGTTAACAATGACTTTACTTTTAACTTCGGTGCAGGTGGAATTAACACCTCAACTAATACGAGTACATAATTATGCCACACAATGAACGAGGTCAAAGAGTAAAGACCAATAAGAAGAATAAAAAGAAGAAACCGACGAAAAAGAAAAGCTATTAAAATCAACGTTAAGTTAATGGTTTCTCACCCTATAGATAACCCCTTAATGGGGTTTTTGTTTATGTGGTATACTAGTCCGTAAATACGGTAAAAATACGGTGACACATGCCAAAAAAAGACACGCAGTTTTCAACGGACAATCAGCCCAAAGGAAGGGGGAAGGCTAAAAAATCTCTTATGCTAGAGGCTATCAAGTCTGTATGTGGTGATGAACAAGAGTTCCTAAAGCAAGTTGTTACTATTGGATTAGGTGATGCGCTTAATGAATTGGCGCCAAACCCTGCATTGCTTACGTTGGTGATAAATAGAATTGAACCACCCTTGAAAGCAATATCCCCTATGGTTAACTTTGAGTTCAATCATAAATCAAAGCCTCACGAACAAGCCAACCAAATACTTCAAGCTGTATCTGATAGTCAAATAGCCCCTGATATTGGACAGATGTTTATATCAAGTATTAAATCAATGATAGATATTGAAGAATACACAGACCTAAAAGAGCGTATAGAGAAATTAGAAGAACTGTTAAACAAGTAAAGTTTTAAGCGCAGCTAGGCTCATTACCGAAAAGGAGTTGTCACCTCCCTGCTGCTACTTTTTAAGTGACTACTAATGACAAGGTGATTTATGAAACCAGTTAAAAGATATTTAACCCAAGAGCAATTAATGGGTATGTTTGATTATGACGATAAGAAAGGTAGATTATTACGAAGGTGCTTTTCTAATGGATTGTTTATAGGGTTAGATGTTGCAGGATGCGATAGTGATAATGGTTATCGGTATATAGAGATATCAAATATATCTTACCTAGAGCACAGGTTAATTTGGGTTTATGTTACGGGCGTTTGGCCTAGTGATCAGTTAGATCATATAAATAAAAATAGAGCCGACAATAGATTTTCAAACCTAAGACAAGTTAACAACTCTGAAAACCAAAGAAATACCACTTTAAGAAAATCAAATACATCAGGAATTATGGGTGTTCATGTCAGAAGTGATAACGGCAAATGGTCAGTAAGAATAAACCATGATGGCGAGAGGTATATATTGGGTTCGTTTAATGATTTCTTTGAAGCTTGTTGCGCTAGAAAATCAGCAGAGGTTAGGTTTGGTTACCATGTTAATCATGGAAGAAACTCATGATAGCATCACTAAAGAATAGACTTAATGTGATTGAGCCTAGAATACTTGCTCAAGCTGGGGAACTAGAAAAAACGGTTTACGGTATTGTTGACAAGGTAAAGAAGGTTGACGGTAAGCTTATCCCTAATTTTGTTAGGAGATGGAAAGGCACGATAGGTAATATGGAACCCACAGAAGATGAGCCTACTATATGGCTTATAGAAAAGCTTGAGCCGTTGATATTATTGCACAGAAAAGTTAAAGGCGTATGGGGTGGGCGTGCTGGCACCAAATCAATAATGGCAATGGATGCCATGGTCGGAGAGGTAAACTCTAGCGGTGTAGGTGTATTCTGCTTGCGTGAAAGAATGAAATCTATCTCTCAATCAATATATAAAGGGATAGTAGGAAGAATTAACGAGCTAAACTTTGCAGGCTTTAACCCTGTAGAATCAAGATGGAAGATTGACCACAGAAGCGGCGGAATAATATCATTTGGCGGATTAATGAATGTTGAAGATATGAAGTCACTATTTAAGTATAAATATTTCTTCTTGGAAGAGGCAGCAAAAACAAGTCAACACGCACTTGATACATTAGGACCAACATTGCGAGGGGTTGACGGCGCTGAACAATGGATGATATGGAATCCGTTATCAAGTAATGACCCTATGAGTTTAGAATTTATAAACCCATACCAAGAACACTTTGACAGACAAGGCTATTATCAAGATAAGTTCCATTTAATAATAAAGGTTGGCTTTGAAGATAATCCATTTTTTGAGCATGACACATCATTAGTCGAAGAGTACGAGAAAGACACTGAAAAAGTTAAGGACGGTCGCATGAGTAAAGCTAGATATAATCACATATGGTTAGGTGCTTTTAATGACGATATAGAAAACTCAATAATAACCGCTGATTGGTTTGATGCTTGTATAGACTCTCATATTAAATTAGGCTTTGAAGGTAAGGGCGCTGTTGTCGTTGGACATGATCCCGCTGATGTTGGCTCGGATAAAAAAGGTTACACTAGGCGGCATGGTGTAGTGTTCAATCAAATGGAAGAGATTACCGCAATAAATGCCAATGATGGTTTTGATATAGCTTGTCGGTATGCTAAAGAAGCTAACGCTGACTCGTTTGGTTGGGATTGTGACGGCATGGGCGCTTTGCTAAGGAATCAAGCAGAGACTAACTTTAAAGGCACTAAGATGCACACGTTCATGTACAAAGGTAGCGAAGGGGTTCATCTTCCTGATGCTATCTTTGAAGCTTCAAGCAATTACAACATGAAAGGCGAGAAGAAAAACAAGGACGTATTCAAAAACAAAAAGGCTCAGAACATAGTTGCATTTGCTGAAAGGTGCCGCAGAACTTGGGAGGCTGTCGAGTTAGGTGTATATCACGATCCTGATACGCTTATAAGTTTCGCCTCTTACAATGAAAAAACCAAAGAAGGCATAGACAAACAAACAATGAGCAAACTTAGGTCCGAGTGTTGTAGAATGCCATTTAAGCCAGGCGATACAATAACCTTTTATTCCAAGGAAGATATGAGAAAAGGAATTCTACAGCCGGATGGTAGCAAAACTAAGATACCATCTCCTAACCTGTTTGACTCCGCTGTGCTTTCTTTTGACAAATCAAGTATAATAAACCACAAAGAAGAAATAGACCTTAAGAGCATTTACGTGCCAACCGTTAACGCATGGTGAAACAATGAAAGACCTAAGAGAAATTAGACTTAATCTAAACGAAAGCTTTTCAGCATACTATGATCGCAATAGATTGTGTCTTGATGATTATGAATTTGCCGTAGTTAGCGGTGCGATGTGGAAAGACTCGTACGCTGAACAGTTTAAGAATAGACCTAAACCTGAGATAAACAAAATCTATGGTGCAATTAATCGGCTACTAGGACAGAAGCAACGCCTTGAAATGAACGCTAAGATTATTTCTAACTCTGATGATGCAACCGATGAAGATGCAGAAGCTTTACAATCCAGGTGGAGGAATGACTTTCAATCCGGTAATGGCAACGAAGCGTTAAATAATTCAGACCAGGAAGCTTACTTCTCAGGCTTTGGCGCATTTAAACAGGTTGCTAAGTATGAAGATGAAGAGAATCCCGATCCAGATAAACAGTATCTAACACTTGAGCCAATTTATTCAGCGGCTTCATCAGTTATTTTTAGCCCTTCATTACGCAAAGATAAATCAGACTCTAAGCAGTGTTGGCATATCATCCGAACTAACCGTAAAGCTATTGAAGAAGAGTATGGTGTAAGCGTTACATCTATCAACGCTCAAATTGATTGGTTTGATTGGTCAACTGATACTGATAAAGATATTTATTTGGCTCATTATTACGAGGTAGTAACTAGAAATATTACGACTTATGATTTCGGTGGTGGGTATATTATTACTGCCGGTGATGGTATCAAGGATAACGAAGGCAACAAAGTTACACGCGATGAATTATCAGAACTTAAAGACTTACGCGAACATACGGTAATAAGAAAAAAGGTTAAACGCGTTGAGTACGCCTTGATTAGTGGCGATCAGTTCTTAATTAAAAAACAGTTGACACCATTTAAACGTATTCCTATTTTCCCACAGTACGGTTATTACAATGTAATTAACGGTATTGAATACTATTGTGGAGAAGTAAGAAAGCGTAAAGACCCGCAAATGTTCCTTAATACTTATCACTCTTCATTGATGGAGATAATGGCAGCACCTCAAGTTGAGAAGCCAGAGTACACGCCGGAGCAAATAGCTAAACATGCCGGTCAAAGAGCAAGGGCTGATATTGATAACTTGCCTTTTGTTATGAGCGACCCTATTAAAAACCCTGACGGCACAATTGCACACTTAGGTCCAATAGGAAAACAAACACCTCCTCAAATTGGTTCAGGTTTAGCTATGGCAGGGCAAGCGCTTGAAGCTAACCTTATGGAAATGAGCGGAACAGGTCAAAGCACCCTACCAAGTAACGCGGCAGCTGATGCAGTAAGGCAAGTTAACGAACGTCAAGACGATACTTTTCAGCCATTAATACAGAATTCTATGTCTGCTATTAAGTCAGCGTGTGAAGCGTGGATTGATGCAGCTCAGATACTTTACTTTAGTAACCCCAGAAAGATTAGGGTCCAAGGTTTAGATGGTGGTTATTCACAGCTTGAAACGCTAGTTTATATGGTTGACGAAGAAGGTAATTACGGGCCGTTTAAAAACTCTGCTCGTGGTCGTTATACTGTGCAAGTTAAAATGGGCGAGTCTTTCAAGTCAAAGAAAGAGGCTGAACTTGATACTACTTTAAAAATGCTACAGTTTGCTGACTCAAGCACACCACAAGGGCAGATATTATTAAACCAGGCGATCATGTCAACAACCGGAGAAGGTGGATCACGTAGCCGCAGGATTGCCCAGTATCAGATTATTGATAACATGCTACAACTTGGTATAGATCCGCAACCTAAAGACGATGATGAAAAGAAATACATTCAACAGAAAGTTCAGCAGATGCAACAAGCAGCACAAAACCCAGAGCCTAACCCAGCGATGGTAATGGCACAGGCCGAAATGCTTAAAGGTCAAGCTGACTTACTTGAACAACAAAATAGACAGGCTGAAATGTCAATCAGTGCCGGTAAGATTCAAGCCGAAGCTGTCAGCCGTAGTGAGAAATTACAATCTGAAACGGCGCTTAATGTCGCTAAGATTCAACAGAACCAAGAGAGTATTGATAATGACGCTAGAGACAAGTTTATTAAAAATGCTATCGCCATTGCTGAATTAGAGTTTAAATCACAGCAAGAGCAAAGCACTAACGTTCAAGAAAACTTACAAATAACACAGTAGTTAACAAAGAGGTTTGACACACCTCTTTTATTTTACTATATTAGACTGACTAATCAGTTAAGAGGAATAAATAATATGAAAACAGTTATGGGTGCGGTTAATGAGTTTAAAGGTGAGTGGAAAAATGCCGAGTATGCAGATATTGAAGTAAAGTTTATTTTTGAGAGTAGTGGTGAAGGTAGTACTTGGCCTAAGGGTAAGCTTGTTGGTGACGCTAGCAATAATTCTCCTCATATCTTTTCAGAGGTTTGCACCCGTGAAGAATTCAACGGCCTAGTATCACAACTAGAAACTAACTTTGGTGAGAGTGAAAGCTATAGTGATTATAAGGTGAACTATGAAATGATTAATGATGATATGAAGCCAGTTATGGATATAGATTGGAGTAAAGCGCCAGAAGGTGCGACACATCACATTAGAGATTTAGATGATGGAAGTATGACAGAGTTTGTTAAGCACAGTAAAACCGGAAAGCAAGGTGAAGCATACTACTCCATGAGTGACAAAGATGATGGTCACTGGTCTATGCATGTTGAAAATGATCTTCTTTTCAATTTAACAGAAAAGCCATCACAGCCAGTATTTACACAAGCTATGCAAGATAATAACGAATTACCGCCTGTTGGTAGTAAAGCTATTTGTGAGTATCAAGACGGAGTAGAGTTGCTTATTGTTGCTCACGACTTGCTGGCTGAAGATGGTGCATTTGCTTTAGTTTGCGACAGCACTGGGTACTGGGGCGCTGAAGCTAGCAGATGGAAACCTATCGATACAAGAACCGATAAAGAAAAGGCTATTGATGAGGCGATGGAGGAGTGGGCAGAAAGCCGCATCAATATGGAAGATTTACTATCTAAGTCATACGATAAATGGGTAGGTGAGTAATGTTTATATTTAAAGGTTTATTTTGGTCTATGCTGGTGCCGCTTGCGTTTTATGTAGCTGGTTTTGATTTTGACGAGAGAGGTATGGTTTTCTTATCGTATATTTTAATACATGCAGTGTTTATTATTTGGTTTGTTTATTTATCTGCATCTCAGGATTTAAAGCCAAGTAATGAGTATCTTATTGATAATATAAAAAAGGAGATGCTAGAAGAGATTATATACCTACATGAATGCGATAGAGCTAATGGTGGCGATAGCGACCTATCAAGAGTTGTGCGATCTAGAATTGAATTATTAAACAAGGGATAACTAATGAGTGATTTACCTAAAGAGCTACAAGAGCAGTTTAAAAAGATATTTGGAGATAAGAAATGACCAGATGGCAAAAGGAAAGGCTGACCGAGCAGTTGAAATTCTTCGGAGCTAAAAAGACTAAGTTTATTAGTTGTTACGCCAAGAAGCCTAGAATAGTTTGTAGGGTTAAATTAGATTTACCGAATGTTGACGCAAGTGCTAGAGATAATGGTAATTATGCAAGAGAACAGTTGTCATTATTATATGGAGAACAATTAGGTAGAGGGGTGCAGAATTCAGCGCTTGGATTTAATCAAATGGCAGTAGCGCAACAGGCACAACAAATGGGATTACACCCTAATTCGCTTATCGGGACGGGTCAGTCTAATCATGGTTTGGGTGGCGCATGTGGCATAGGAGGCCTTATAGGAATGGGCGGATATGGAGCAATTATGCAATGAAAAAATTTAACGCAGCAGACCTATCAAAGAAACCATCTCAAGTATTCGCAGCAGCTAGAGAAGGTGGTGCAATTATCCAGCATAAAGATAGGCAAGGTAAAGTTGTTGAAGAGTTTGTGATTGTACCTATTGGTAAATATATCGACGTAATAAACCTATAAACAATAAAAGACACCACAAATCAAACCACTTTAACGAGTGGTTTTTTATTGCCTAAAATATAGTGTAATTAACCAAGTTGGATATTTGACTAAAAAGTAGTACAATAGATTTGTCTTGATGTGGACATTTCACATTATTTTCGTTAACCATAAAACGAGGTTTTAAATATGGATTCTGGTAATACACATGAAACGCAAAATGAAGTAGTTCAACCTAATGATGCTGTGGCAGCAGATTTAGAGTTAATCGAAGCAACACCACAAGCTGAGACAATCGAACCGCAAGAGTTTTACGTCGATGAAGAAGCCGACCAAGAACAGGCTAAGCAAGGAATGTCGCAAGCACAATCTTATGCAGCATTTCAGAAAGAAAAACAAAAGCGTAAAAATAAGCAACTTGAAATTGATGAAGGAACAAGGAAGCAAGCAGAAATGCAAGCGACTATTAATGAACTTCAAGCAACAGTTGGTAAAATTACCAAGGGAGAACCACCTACTTTAGAGTCTTGTGATTATGATGAAAGTCAATTCCAAGAAAAAACTAGAGAGTATTTTAGTTCACCAGGTAAGCAGCAAGCGCAAGAAGTAGCTAAACCAGAGGCACAGAAAAGCGTGCAGGATGAAGAAGCTGAATTTAACCTATATCAACAAGAGCAGGCTTTAACTAAAGATTTACCTGATTATGAAGATGCTAAAGCGTCGTTTATGAATACGGTAAAAACTAAATATGGTGCAATAGACCCTAACTTAACAGTTGCTTGGATAGCTGATATATCAAAGCAATCTGGTGTTGATGCAGCAAAGGCGATTTTCGCAATGAACAAGGTTCCATCCTTAATTGATGAGCTAAATTCTTGCGGAAAAAATCAGTTTGCAGTAGCTAAAGTTTTGGAAAAGGCAGCATCTAAGGTTAAATCTAGAGTTAAATCGCCTATTAATACGCAACCAGAACCAGAAATTAACTCAACTGGCGCGATAGATGGTGGTAATGAAGCAGTGAATAAGCTTAAGCAGCAATGGGTAGACAATCCCAACACTCACAATTACAACCTTTATCAAAAAGCCAAAAAACGAAAGGTGAATTAAAATGGCTAATCAATTAGCTCACGACTTAATGTGTACTCTGTGGGACGAAGTAGCAGAAACCACTAGTATGAAAATGTCTTTATCAAAAGACTTGCAAGTTTACAATATGAGCGGCGATTCTAACGATGACCGCGCGACAAATGCAACCGATAACGCCAATGATGCCGGCGGATCAGATCGTGAATACATTCCTCAAGAGTATCGCTTTGAAACTCAAGATGGAATCGTATCTACTGATGGTGACTTCCAAGACATTATTGACCGTATGATCCCTGTTAACCGTGGTAAGTCTAAGCGTGTACTAGCGTTTATTGATGCTAAAGGTTTACGCGACCCACAACGCCGTAAAAAAGTAATGCAAGGCTTCGCCCGTGATATTGCTAACGCTGTTGATGTTACTTGTTATCAAACCATGATCAACCAATCAACTATGGCTGTGGTTAATACAGGTGCATTTGATTACCAACGCCCAATTGATGCTGAAGTTTTAATGCTTAATTATGGTCTTGGTGGTTACGATAAGAATTTATTTCTATCTAACAAAGATTATGGTCAAGTTGCAAAAGACTTAGGCCAGAACCAGTACTACGGTAAAGAAGGTGTTCCAAATGACGCATTAACCAAGGCCACTTTGCCTATGCTTGCGACGTTTGACACTATGCGTTCAGATTATTTAATTAATCTAGCAGCACCAACTGCAGCAGCTTTAGTTATTAACGGCAACCAAGAGCATACAGTAGCAACTTATGATGCTAATGATTTCTATCTTGATAACCGTTCAATGGACTTGGCAGTGACATTATCTACGCCAGCAACTATGCCAGTGGGTACTAAGTTCACTATCGCTGATGTTAACTTTATTCACCCTGAAACGCGTGAAGATACAGGCGAGCTATTAACGCTTACCGTTATCGCTACGGGTACGGGCACCGTTAAAGTTCAACCAGCTATTGTCGCAACTGGACCATACCGTAATGCTTCTGCTGGTGCGTTAACCACTGCGGCTGTTACAGTGTTAAATATTGCGAATTCAAACCCTTCTCTGTTTTATACTCCAGAGTCTACGGTTTTAATCCCTGGTCGTTTACCGGTTCCAGCTGATGTGGCTAACGTTACAAGTATCGAAGCAACCACAGAGCAAGGTTTACCAATGCGTATGACTTACCGTTACGACTTCCACAAAGAACGTTATGAAATGAAAGCGTTGATTTTCTTTGATGTTCAGGTTGTCTACCCTAACCAGCTTGGTATGATTCTATCTAATCAGGTATAATTGATTTACTAAGTTAAAACAAAGGCGGCTTAGGTCGCCTTTTTTATTGAGGTTATTATGATAAATATTTATAAAGCTGGCGGTAATCGCAAGACTAAAGGCGGCACACCATATTCATGCAAAACAATAAACGTAGCGGATAAAGCTAAATATATTGTTGATGGCTGGGTAGTAAAGCTAGATTTAATTGAAGATATTGAAGATGGTGTCTTTGAAGAGGTCATTGAAGAAAAACCTAAAGCAAAGCGGAAAGTAAAAAAAGGTAGTTAATCATGATACTTAAAATCGATATCGTAAACGCAGCTTATGAAGAAATAAGAATAAGCGGACTAACATCAGGCCCAACTCCAGGCGAGGTCACATCAGCAGTACGTAGGCTAGATAATATGATACTCGGTTGGCAGAATAAAAACCTATGCCTAAGTTATATTAGATCAGTATCTTATTCTGATATTGATCCTAATCAGGATAGCGGCATAAACGATACAGATATGTTTGCTATTGTTGCTAACTTGGCTAAAAACCTTTGTGCTAAATTTGGTAAGGTATGTGACAGGCAAACTTTAATTGACGCTAAAGAAGGGTATGATAATTTATTTTCTGCGGTAGTTCCTGAAAGAGAAAGCGATCCTTACATGCCTAAAGGCTCAGGCCGACCATTTGGTAATACATTTGCTCATAGATTCAAGTATCAAAGTAATGACAAAAACGCTCCTGATGATTGCGATACTTTTGATTTAATCGTAGGGCAAACGGATGTTTTCTCAGTTGATTTTAATAATTACTTACTGGAAGGTAATACCATTGATAGCTTTACCATTGATGATGGTCAAGGTGTTGAGGTGTTAAATAGTCAAGAAGTTGACGGCTTTATTAACTTTGAGGCTAAAGGTTTAACGGTCGGATTCGCACCAATAAAGATAACGGTAATATCAACACCTAGCGGTCGAGAACTACCTGAAACTATTAACTTTAACGTAACACTAACATAGTGCTATAATGCCACTGTCAAGCTGTCGGGGCTTGGCATGTGAGGCGCGTCTTACAACCTAGTAACAACCCGACAAACCGACCCGACATAAATGCAACCCCGACAAGATTCAAAGGGGTTTTTATGTCTACTTCACTACCTCCAGTAGATTTACCAACGGGCGAATGGGTTGATCTTTACGCCTCAACTGGCATTATTGCCGGCACTAAATTAATTATTCAAAATAACAATGACGCAATAGCTATACTTACCGAGTCAGCCACTAAGCCTGTTTCGGGTTATGGTAGTAATACGATAAAGCCTTATGATTTCTTTACTAATGCTTCGGGCAATGTCGGTGCATGGGCTATGTCTAGCAGAGGGACGACCCTACAAGTAGAGGAGGCTTAGTTATGAGTGGATTCAAACCTTTCGACCCAAATTCGAGTGGTGGCGGTGACATAGGCCTAACTGGTCGTATTAATGTGACTCAGGCTTCAGATTTTGGTGTTATAGATAGCACTAAAGAATACTTTCTTGATGGGATTATTGACTTTACTGGTACAGGCTTAAATATAGAAGTACCAGCAACAGGAATTTACATTACAGGGTATAACTTTGATACATCAGGAGTAGAGTGTACTGATGCTGGGTTTACCCTTTTTACGTCTCCTGCTGGAGGTTCTGGAAACATATTGTTTAAAGATTTTTTTATTGACATTCAGGGTGTGGGATCTGAAGTGTATGACATAGTTGGTGATACAGGATTCGAAGCAATCGAAGTTGATAGGATTAATTTTAATAACTGCGTATCACTCGGCACTGTTGACACTTATCGTCAGGGGCTTGAAACAGGGACAGGTCGCTTTGGTGGCACTCCTGAATTGACACTAGCCGGTACATGGGTAGGCGGTTATTTTATTGATACATCAATAGTTAGATCGTTATCTAATTCAGCGTTTTCTTTGTATAAGGCTGGTACTGCATTTGTAATGAATTCCAGGTTCAGAAGTAATCAGAATATCGATTTACCTGCACTAGCTAACTTTGTTGATTTTGCGCCGGCTAACTTCACTAATCCGTCAACGCTCCAGTTAGAACAGTGCATTATAACTAGAAACGGCGTGGCTGATGCTGGTGATTCCAACTTAACCCCTAACATTTCAGCAAGCGACCTAGAAAGCTCATGGACAAGCAATAACGGATTACCTAACACATTTGAAGGTGGTCGAGCAAATGTAACTGTCGAGGTTACAACGACAATTGTTCAAAATGTATTTACTGACTTACTAGGCACATGGACAACTAGCGGATTACAACACTTTGATTCCCCATCAAACGGCCAATTAAGGCACCTTGGAAACAGCCCTAGGGAATATAAAGTTTTATCTAGTATCGTCTTAGAGGGGAATCAGAATGATATTGTAACAATTAAAATAGTTAAGTTTGATTCTTCTGCCACATCCTTTATTGATATAGAGACGCAAACAAGAACGATAAACCAATTACAAGGCTCAAGGAATGTAGGGTTTTTTAGTATATTCGCGGTGGTAACTTTAGACCAAAATGATTATGTAAAAATACAAGTTACAGACACATCAGGATCTAATGACGTTACAGCCGAGATTGACGCATTTCTCATTGTTGACGAAAGATAACAAATAATAATCAGGTTAATAATTAAGCATCCTCTCGTTAGATTGGATGCTATTTTTTTAAATCCCCCTTCATGGTATAATCTTGATTAACAATTAATCGAGACAATACAATGCCACAAATAAAACTATCGTTAATAAAAGGCAATCGCCAAACTAATCTTGATTACAGAGATAACTTGCCTGTTAACTTCACTGCCGTAGCTGCTGACATTAAAGGCGATCAAGGTTATTTACTAACACATGATGGTTTAACTGAATTCGCACAAACCAACGGCACTGCTAGAGGTGGCGTATATAACGAGCGGTTCAATCAGCATTATAGAGTGTCAGGCGATACTTTCGAGTCAATAAGCGCTGATGGTACTGTAACGCCTATCGGTGTCACTTCAGGTGATTCCATATGCTCATTTGCCAACTCATTTAATACTCAAGCCATACTCACTGATGGCAAGCTTTTCTACTGGGATAATGCCTCGCTCGTTCAGGTTGTTGATCCAGAATTAGGTACTCCAATTGATATAACATGGTTTGCTGGTATTTACGTGATGACTGATGGCGAGTCTTTATTCCATACTGACATTGTTAACGAACAATCAATTTCACCGTTAAAATATTCATCCAGTGAATTCTCAAGCGATAAAATATTAGGTGTCGGACGTAACGCACAAAATCAAATACTAGCCTTTAATCGGTTTTCGATAGAATGGTTTTATTTCAACCCTTCCGTACCGGTTGGAACTAGCGTTTTACAAGTTATTCAAAACAAAACAATGACTATCGGTATTGTAGGAACTCATTGCAAAGCCTTGCTAGATGAAATATTTTTCATATTAGGTGGAAGAAAAGACGAATCACCAAGCATTCACGCTATCCAAGGTGGTCAGTCTCAGAACGTCTCTAATCGTGAGATAGACAAGATTATAGGTAAGTACACTGAGGCTGAATTATCAGGCGTATTTATGGAAGCTAGGGTTGTTGATAGAGATAAATTTATAATTATTCATCTACCTTGTGAAACTTTACTTTATAACCACAAAGTAGCACAGGAAATAGGCGTTGATTCTGCATGGACCTATGTTAAATCTGGCGTTGATGTTGATAACGTTTGGCGCGCTAAGTTTGGTGTATTCGACCCAAGGGCGGCTAAGTGGATTTATGGCGATATCCTAGAAAATAAACTCGCTTACCTAGA
>SPKZ01007509.1_pt1 | contig 18363 bp, 10 predicted proteins | sample 2456571 | NCBI WGS metagenome assembly SPKZ01 (sample SAMN11192286, study PRJNA482655) | marine metagenome | biome: ENVO:00000447; feature: ENVO:00000244|ENVO:00000211|ENVO:00000569|ENVO:00002023; material: ENVO:00002151; isolation source: ocean water from marine abyssalpelagic zone ...
AAACGTTCGTGCTGAAACTTTGTCTGCCCATTTAATGGAGCAAATTCTAAAACGTAATCCAGCATTAGATCCAAATGACATTGAAGATGTTATTTGGGGTTGTGTTAAGCAAACTAAAGAGCAAGGTTTTAACATTGCTCGTAATGCCTCATTACTGGCTGGTTTACCAAAATCTATTGGTGGCTTAACGGTAAACCGTTTATGTGGCTCATCTATGCAAGCAATGCATGATGCAACTACCAGTATTATTGCTGGTCAAGGGGATGTTTTCCTCGTCGGTGGTGTTGAGCATATGGGTCACGTACCTATGATGTACGATATTGACTTTGATCCAGCACTAAGTAAACACATGGCGCGTGCTTCGGGCAATATGGGCTTAACCGCAGAGCTATTGGGTAAACAGTATGGCATTACTCGCGAAATGCAAGATGCTTTTGGTGCTCGCTCACATCAACGTGCTCATCAAGCGATGCTTGATGGCCGTTGGGATAACGAAATTGTACCAACCTTAGGTCATGATGCTGACGGCGCTTTAACGTTAGTAGAGCACGATGAAGTAATTCGTCCTGATACCACCGCAGAAAGTTTATCAACGCTACGACCTGTGTTTGACCCTGTGAACGGTACGGTTACTGCGGGTACTTCATCAGCATTGTCTGATGGTGCCTCAGCAATGCTAATTATGTCAGCAGATAAAGCCAAAGAGTTAGGTTTAACACCACGCGTTAAAATTCGCGGCATGGCTATTGCCGGTTGCGATCCGGCAACTATGGGTTATGGTCCTGTTCCGGCGACGAACAAAGCATTAAAGCGCGCAGGTTTGTCTATTGAAGATATTGAATTATTTGAATTTAACGAAGCTTTTGGCGCACAAGCACTATCATGTGTTAGAGCATTAAAAGTTGAAGATAAACTAGATGATGCCATTAACTTAAACGGTGGTGCTATTGCATTAGGTCATCCACTTGGTTGTTCAGGTACACGAATTTCAGGTACCTTAATTAACTTAATGGAAGGGAAAGATGTGAGCCTAGGTCTAGCGACTATGTGTATTGGTTTAGGCCAAGGTATCGCAACTGTCTTCGAAAGAGTTTAATCTTTTTGCTGAAATTCTTTATTAACATCGTTGAAAGTACTCACAAATTCTTCGGGAAATAATTTGAACACCCGAAGGGTAGCCTGAAAGGTGAAGTACAGGATGTACGGAGTAATGACTAACGTCAACTCCGTGCTTTCGCCTTATCTAAACACCTATTACCTTCGATAATAACGATGAATACTTTCAAAGAATAGATAATAAAAAACCAGCAATTGCTGGTTTTTTTTAACTGCAATAAACACAGTGAGTGATTAAGCGAATACGTCTTGTAAAGGTGGTACAACTTGCTTCTTACGACTAAGTACACCGTCAAGCCATACTTTACCGTCTGTAGTTGCTTTACCAAAAGCGTCTAGTGATAAATTGTCATTGTCACTTACCACTAGAAGTTCAGAGCCTTCTTTCATGATATCGGTTAGTAATAATAAGACAGTGTGGCGATCACCTTCAGTTTTTAACTTAGCGATATCGGCTGCTAAATCAGCCTTCATTTCATCAAAAATAGCTAAATCAATGACTTCTAATTGACCTATACCGACAAGGTTGCCGTTCATATTAAAATCTTTAAAGTCACGCAATACTAAATCACGCACTGGTGTGCCTTCAACCGCAGATTTAACTTTGAACATATCCATGCCTAGCTCAGCAGGGTTTTCAATGCCAGCAATTTCCGCTAATGCTTCAACACATTTAATATCGGCAGTGGTACAAGTTGGAGATTTAAAAATAACGGTATCGCTTAAAATAGCGCACATCATGGCACCTGCGATATCTTTAGGAATTTCAACGTTATGAAAGTCATACATCATTTTAATAATAGTATTAGTACAGCCTACCGGGCGCACCCATATTTCTAGTGGTGTTGAGGTAGTGATATCGCCTAATTTATGATGATCTATAATGCCTAAAATAGTTGCGTCGTCAATATCATCTGGAGCTTGAGTACGTTCAGAGTGATCTACAATATAAAGACTTTCACCAGCGTAGCTAGTTTTTAGTTCTGGTTGTTCAAATCCAAACTTCTCTAAAATGAATAAAGTTTCAGGGGTCAACTCACCTAAACGAGCCGGAATGGTTTCTTCGCCTAAAGTAGTTTTTAGATATGATAATGCAATCGCTGAACAGATAGAATCTGAATCTGGAATTTTGTGACCAACAACATAATTTGGCATAGTAGTACTCTCCTTAAATTTTCTTCTATTCTACCAAACTCTTTATTACTTGGGTATATAGCAAAAAGACTACTTAATACCGTTATTTAGTTTGATTAAATATAATATAAATTAACTAATTGTTACCTATAGATAAAATATGAATATTTCAGTTAAAGAGAAATAAAACTTTGTTTTCCTATTATGAGAAAAGTACTTTTTTGCACTAGGCTTAAAGGTGCGCAAGTTATTTTCGGTTTCAATTTAATCCTGAAGTAGATAATAGGAGAAAATGATGTTGAAGAAACTACTTCTTTATTCGCTTTTGGTCATATTTGCCATGATCGTAGCCAAATTCATGTTACATTTTTTCATGCCTGCAGAGTCTTACGCGTTTCGACAAGTAAAAAATATCGCGCCAAAAGTTGATAATCCGTTATTGGTTATCAATAAACATATTAGCCTGAGCGCTCGGCCAGCAGAGTCTTTTAATTTTCCCATCAACATTGGTCAACACGGCCCGATTAAAAGCCTATACTCCGGGGACACCCAATATCCATTTTATTGCATGACGGTTGATTCAGGTTTAGGGCAACCTTTAGTCGATAATCAATCTGCTTATGGTGTTCCTGTTTATGCAGATATTTTACAGCCGGAAAAAATTATTGGTTATTCTAAAGATTGCAGCTTAGCCAGTAATGTTCAATATTATTCTTTATATCACAGTGGCGAAGTAATCAAATTAACCCCGTCAGATCTCGATACCTATATTCATAACAATAGCGAAAAGATATTACTAAGAGTAGAACAAGGAACAATTAACCGCTTTATTTATACTGTCGTTATGCCAATTAGTATGGATGAAATTGGCCAACGCTTAGCTAAATCAAAATGGAATAATCGTTTAATCTTTCAATTTAATGGTGGCTCAGGTATTGGTTACCGCCAAGGAAAGCAAAAAGCTAAGCGGGTAATTACCAGGCAAAGACAACAACTACTTGATGGTTACGCAGTTATTAGCTCTAGTGGTAATAAAACCAGTTATACCTACAATATGTTGCTAGCGGAAGATACCGCACGGCGAGTAAAAAAACACTTTGTTAGTTTGTATGGTGAGCCCTTATATACTGTTGGTATAGGTGGCTCAGGGGGTGGTTTAGCACAGTATTTAATTGCGCAAAACAGTACCGGTATACTCGATGGTTTGATCCCACTTTATTCTTATCCCGATATGATTACCCAAACTACTTATGCGCTAGATTGTGATTTGCTCAATAACTATTTTATTTTTCGAACAGAGAATAAAACTCAATGGCTTGATTGGCATAAAAGACAAACAGTGGAAGGCATGAACGCCCTCAATAATTTCCCTCAACGGGCGGGTTATTTACAGCCAGTTAATCAAATTATGTCTGGATTTGTGCCCTCATTACCCCGTGGTAATAGTGAATGTATTAATGGCTACTTTGGTTTATCAAGCTTTATTAATAATCCTAGACAAGGCTTTTTAAGAGATTTTTTTCATCCAGATGTGGTTGAACAAGTGAAATGGAGTTTTTGGCAAGATTTAGTGAGCGTATTAGGGCAGGATAAACAAGGTTTTGGCTTATCAACTTGGGACAATGTAGGTGTTCAGTACGGGTTATTGGCTCTACGGGATAATACGATAACAGTTGACGAATTTGTTGATCTAAATAGTAAAATTGGCAGTTGGAAGCCACAAATTGAAATGGAAGCAGAGAATATTTGGTTACCTTTAGGGAGGGAAATACCCCTATGGTTATCATTATGGGGTAGTCAAAATATCACGCCAATTATTGAAGGAATTGCCGTTCGGCATAAAGGATCCATTAATGCCATGCAAGCTGCATATAGAGCCGGGCAGGTTTTTATTGGCAAAATAACTTTACCTGTTATTGATGTACGCCATTATTTAGAAGATGATTTAGATATGCATCATGTCAGTGCTTCATTTTTTTCTCGGTTAAGGATAATAGAGCAACACGGACACAGCGATAATCATGTTATTTGGATTTCGAATAAAAATTATAATCCGGCTGTTTTAGCTTTTAAGATGATGGATGAATGGTTATTAACCTTAATGAATAACCCCCAAATTTCAACGGTAGCAGCTAAACCAAAGAGTTTGGTTGATCAATGCTTTTCAGCCAAAGGTGAAGTGCTTTTTCAAGGGGAAGGTATTTGGGATGGTCAATGGAATAATAAAAGTAAAGGGGAGTGTCAAAAAGTATACCCAATGTATAGTACTAGCCGTATTCAGGCGGGTAGTACTTGGTCAGGCGACATGTTTAAGTGTCAGTTAATGTCGGTAAATCAAGCAATGAAACAAGGTTTATATGGCGCAGTAGATATGCTCTCTTATCAAGAGCAACTTGAACAAATTTTTCCAGATGGCGTATGTGACTACAACCAAATTGATCAAGGACGCCCAAGTGATTTATAGCCACAATAAATACCATATTTATATTATTCAAAATAATATAATCCTGCCACAGGGGATAGCGCATACCAATTGAAATAATGAATGATCAATTCATAACTTCAATTGGTATAAGTAACCGTACCTCACGGTCAATCCAATAATAATTTATTGAAATACATCCATACCAATAAACCAGACAATGTTTTTAAGCATAATCATGATATTTAACGTATATTATCATATTGTAACTTTCAACTTGTAGCCACTGCTTAAGTAAAGTTTGCGCAATAATGATTAAGAAAAGTTCAAATAGAGCGAAATAAACGAGCCTTTAGCCACATTTTAAAAATCAGAGAAACATTATGAATACAGAAGAAACTATTAATCAAATCATGCAAATGACAGTACTCTACGGTCCGAAATTGCTTGGTGCGATCGCTGTATGGATCCTTGGTGGATGGGTAATAAAAGCCATCGGTCGCGGTGTAGAAATTACTTTAAACAAAAGTAAAACGGATCCATCGTTAATGCCTTTCCTAACGGGTATTGTTAACAGCCTGTTAAAAGTAATGTTAATTATCACGGTACTTGGCATGTTAGGCATCGAAATGACCTCGTTTATCGCTATTCTCGGTGCGGCTGGTTTAGCTGTGGGTATGGCATTGTCGGGTACATTACAGAATTTTGCTGGTGGTGTGATGATCCTCACCTTTAAACCGTTCAAAATTGGTGATGTGATAGAAGCGCAGGGTTATATTGGTTCGGTATCTCAGATACAGATTTTCAATACCATTATGAAGACCCCTGACAATAAAACTATCATTATTCCTAATGGTGGATTATCAACATCATCGATGATTAATTATTCAACTGAGGCGACAAGACGTGTTGATTGGACAATTGGTGTTGGTTACGGAGATGATGTGGACAAAGCCAGAGCAGTTATCAAGCGACTATGTGACGAAGATTCACGTATTTTAAAAGATCCTGAGGTATTTATTGCCGTTGCAGAATTAGCTGACAGCTCAGTTAATTTTGTCGTCAGAGCATGGGTGAATGCGGCAGACTATTGGGGCGTATACTTTGAATTGAATGAAAAGGTATATAAAACATTTGCCAGCGAAGGATTAAATATTCCTTATCCACAGATGGATGTGCACGTGCATAAAAGTGCTTAATACGAATATCTTTATGTAAAAGAGCTGACCAATTAACTTGGCTGGCTCTTTTTACAATAAATTTAGCGAGGGCGAATTAATATTTGCTCACTAACTAACTAACTAACTTACTGGTATTGGTATTACTCAGTGTTAATGCTTATTTTGACCATATAATGTTATTTTTAATCATTAAACAACGCTGGTCTTCTTGCTGCTTTACTAGCAAACTACGCTTAGTTCCTACAGACAATTCAGTTAATTCATTTACCGCGGTTGCTAACCTAGCGACACTGCTCTCACTACAAGTAGCCGGAATTAAGTGGTTATAACTGCGCATAAAAACAGGCCCATTGGCTTTATCTATGTCCGTTAAGCTCAACATAAATTGTGTAGCACTTTGCTCACTAAAGCTATTTTGTTCACTTGGAAAAAGTGCAGACATGGCGGTACGTAATTTAGAAAAGGCAATGTCGCTATTTTTTTGTTGAATTTTTGCTAACCAATCATTTTTTATCTTCGCATTAGGTGCGATAACTTGTGCGTAAATTGCTGATTTTTCACCCGTGTCAGAGTTATCTAGTGCTAATTCTTGAACGATTAATTCAGCTGCTTTAGTGTGCTGGAAACGGCTAAGTTGCGCGATTATATCCCAACGGATATCTTGGCTTATGGTTAGGCCTTCTAAAGAATGCTGACCATTAAGCAGTTTATATAAATTATCAAGGGCGCTGTCGGTATAGGAAAAATTCAAGTAACTGCTAAACCAGCGACGTTGCATATTTTTATTATCGCTATGGGTTAGTGTACTTTGCCAGGTTATTTCTTCTAGTTGTTGGCTAATCTCTTTGACGTATGCATGTTGGCTACCTAAGCCTTTATTTAGGTAAACTTTAGCGGAGGATATTTGCCTTAGAATTTGCCCTAAGGTGGTGTAATCTTGTTCAAGTGGCGCATTTGCTAAGGCAACTTGTAAATATTCATTTAAGGATAATTTACCATCACGAACACTATCCCATAAGCTTTGCCATAACATGGAGCGCAGCAGAGGGTCTTGAATTTGCGCTAAATATTTTTGTGTAGTTTTAAAAGATCGCGTATCTAGGTTTACTTTTACAAAGGCCCAGTCTTGATAATTTGGATAAACTAAATCGGGACAGGCAACACCAATTAATTCGTCTACTTGAGTACTTTTTCCATGATAAATAACACTTATTTTTTTGGTTAAAGCAAAGCCCGGTTTTCTGGCTTTTAGGAGTGCTATTTGAACTTTTTGTTCTCGTAATGTCGGCTGGCTGGCATTAGCCGTTTGCAGTAGCTTGAAGGAGCTGATCTTACCTGCATTACATTGATAACTGGCTTCAATAGTATTAACACCGGCTTGGTAAAGCCATTTCTGTTGCCACTGTGCTAAATCTTTACCACTTGCTTTGGCTAAACTATTAATAAAATCATCTAACAGCGCATTTTTATAGGCATTATCACTAAGGTAATTATGAATACCTTGCTGAAAGGTTTTCTCTCCAAGAAGATGGCGAAGTTGGTTAAGTACTGAAGCCCCTTTGGAATAAGTAATAGCATCAATATTATCAAAGGCATTGGCGGTTGACGGCACGGGCACTTCTATTGGGTGAGTGGTCACTCGTTGATCTGCACGATAAGCGCTTTGCTTGCCACTGGCATAAAAACTACGCCATGCATTGGTGAATTCGGTCGCCTCGCTTGTTGCTAAGGTTGCCATAAAAGCGGCAAAACTTTCATTGAGCCATAAACCATTCCACCATTTCATGGTGGCTAAATTACCAAACCATTGGTGTGCCATTTCATGCATAATTACGCTAGCTAGACGTTGTCGACGGCTTTGGCTCATTTCTCCATTGGTTAAAAAGCTTGTTTCGGCAAAGGTAACTGCCGCAGAGTTTTCCATGGCGCCATATAAAAAATCAGGCACTAATACTTGATCGTACTTTTTAAATGGGTAGTCAATACCAAAGTAATCATCAAAAAATTCAAAACCTTGTTGAGTGTAAGTGAACCAATGTTTAGGGGTTATTTGATTGGCAACGGATTGTCGAGTGAATAAACGTAATGGGTATTTGCCGCTATTGTCCTGCCACATTTTATACGGGCCAGCATGCAATGAAAAATTGTAAGGGCTTAAGGTTTTACTTTTAGGAAAATGCCAAATGTTAAAATCACCTTGTTTGGTAATTTTATCTTCTCTCATTGCTGAAAATACCGTCCATTCTGGTGGTGCTGATACGACCATTTCAAAGGTTGCCTTTAGATCTGGCTGATCGAACAGCGCAAACATTTGTTGAGCTGCGGCCGGCTCAAAATGCGAGTAAAGGTAAACTTTATCATCTACAGGATCTTTAAAGCGGTGTAGACCCTCACCATTAGTGCTGTGTTTGCGGGTAAAATTAACAGTAACTGCGTTGTTACCTTTAATAAGTTGCTCTGCGGGTAAGGTAATAAACCACTGGTTATAACTTTTTTCTAGTTGCTCAACGGACATTGAAAAGCCATTAATGTCTATACTTGTTATTTGTGCTTTGTTGAGATCTACTGTTAAAGGGGAAGCATTATCGCTTAGTGCAAAATTAATGGTTGAGCTAGCTGAAAAGTGTTCTTCACCAGTTAAATTATAATGTAATTGATAGCGAACATTAGATACCCGAGCCGAGCGTTTAAATGCTTGCTCTTGACTCAAGTATTGATTTTCAGCGCGAGGGAAAAAGGTTGTGTTTTTATCGGTAACTTTTTTTGAATCATCTGGTGCATTTTTATCATTTGTTGTGGTCACACAAGCATTAAGCAATAGCGCAGCTATCAGTGTTGTTGTCGCAAGGAACGTTTTATTTGAAGGTCTAAATTTCAACTGAGCTCTCATTATTGTTTTAGAAATTTGTCAAAGTATAAGACAGAATAACGACAGTAAAAAGAGAGTATTTTGATTAGATGGCGATAAAGAAGAACAAATTTGTAAAGAAGTAATAACAGGCTTTATTAAGGTAGGATATAAAAAAGCCACTATCTAAAAGTAAGATAGTAGCTTAAATGTTTGTTAACTATGAAATTATAGTTATGCTATTTTTTCTTTTTTACTGCTTTAGCATTCGGTAAATCAGTGATTGAACCTTCAAATATTTCAGCGGCTAAGCCGATTGATTCGTTTAATGTTGGGTGAGCATGAATGGTTAAAGCAAGATCTTCAGCATCTGCGCCCATTTCAACCGCTAGACAAATTTCACCAAGCATTTCACCGGCATTAATACCAACAATAGCACCACCAAGAACACGACCTGTTTCTTTTTCGAAGATCATCTTCGTTTTACCTTCAGTACGCGCTGAAGCGATAGCACGACCAGAAGCAGCCCATGGGAAGTTAGCAACTTCGATGTTTAAACCTTGCTCTTTAGCTTCTGCTTCAGTAACACCAACCCAAGCCATTTCTGGATCGGTATAAGCAATTGAAGGGATACAGCGTGGGTCAAACTCATGTTTCTTACCAGAAATAACTTCAGCAGCACAATGTGCTTCATGTACAGCTTTATGTGCCAGCATAGGCTGACCAACCACATCACCAATCGCAAAGATGTGAGGAACATTAGTACGTAATTCTTTAGAAACGTTAATGAAACCACGTTCATCAACATTGACACCAGCTTTATCAGCAGCAACTAAGTGACCGTTAGGTTTACGACCAACAGCAACTAAAATTTTATCATAACGTACTGGCTCTGCAGGCGCTTTTTTACCTTCAAAAGTAACGTATAAACCGTCATCTTTTGCTTCAACCGCAACAACTTTAGTAGACAACATTATGTTGAATTTCTTTTTGTTGTAAGCACTGTAAATTTTAACGATATCTTTATCCGCTGCGGGTACTAATTGATCAGCAAACTCAACAACCGATATCTTTGAACCAAGTGCCGAATACACAGTACCCATTTCTAAACCAATGATACCACCACCAAGTACTAACATTTCTTCTGGTACATCTTTAAGCTCTAGTGCGCCAGTTGAGTCAATTACACGTGGATCATCTTTTGGAATAAACGGTAAATCAACAACTGATGCACCTGCAGCAATAATGGCATTATCAAAAGTAATGGTGGTAGTTTTACCGTCGTTACCTTCTACCGCAATAGTTTTGTCAGAAGTGAATTTACCAAAACCGAAAACTGTTTTAACTTTACGTGCTTTAGACATGCCGCCTAAACCACCCGTTAATTGACCAATAACGCTGTCTTTCCAACCACGAATTTTATCTAAGTCGATTTCTGGCTTACCAAAAGTAACACCGTGAGATGCCATAGCAGCTGCATCATCAATAACTTTAGCTACATGTAATAATGCTTTTGATGGAATACAACCAACGTTTAAACAAACGCCACCTAATGTTTCACGGCTTTCAACTAATACTACATCTAAACCTAAATCTGCCGCGCGAAATGCTGCAGAATAGCCACCAGGGCCTGCACCCAATATTACTACTTGAGTTTTGATTTCGTTACTCATACTGTCCTCAATATAACTGGTTAAAGTTTTATTTTTTTGTGTAATACCAAGTTGATCAATAAATAAGTCCAATTTGGTATAATTATTTAATGGGCGAAATTCTACGCTTATCTATAGAATTTCGCCAATATTAATTGTTAATTTCTGACTAAAGTATTAATTTTCTAATGTCAGACATTACACTAGCTAAATGTACGGTAAAGCGCGCAGCAAGTGCACCATCAATGACGCGATGATCGTAAGACATTGATAATGGTAGCATTAGTTTAGGAATAAACTCGCTGCCATTCCATTTTGGTTTCATTTCAGATTTTGATACACCTAAAATGGCCACTTCAGGTGCATTTACAATAGGTGTAAATGCTGTGCCACCAATACCACCAAGACTAGAAATAGTAAAACAGCCACCTTGCATGTCGGCGGCTTTTAACTTGCCATCACGTGCTTTAATGCTAATTTCTAGTAATTCACGTGATAATTGATGAATACCTTTTTGATCAACATTACGTACTACTGGTACGACTAAACCATTTGGGGTATCAACTGCGACACCAATGTGAATGTATTTTTTAAGAATTAAATTTTCGCCGTCTTCACTCAAACTTGAGTTAAACGTAGGGAAGGTACGTAATGCATCAGCTGCGGCTTTTAAAATAAAGACCAGCGGTGTAATTTTAAAACCAAGTTTTTGTTTTTCGCAAATAACGTTTTGTTCTTTACGAAATGCTTCCACGTTAGTTATATCGGCTTCATCAAACTGGGTAACATGGGGAATAGTTACCCAGTTACGGTGTAAAAATGGTCCCGATATTTTTTGAATTCGCGTTAGTGCCTTGGTTTCAATGTCGCCAAATTTAGAGAAATCTATCGCTTTAGTGCTAACTACTTGTAAACCACCTTCACCAGTGGCAACTGAACTACCTGCGTTGGCTTTCGGGCGAGAAAGTTCATATTTAACGTAAGATTGCACATCTTCTTTTAAAATACGATTTTTATTACCTGTGCCTTTAACAAGGGTTAAATCAACACCAAATTCACGCGCAATACGACGAATTGTTGGTGAGGTGTAAATAGCACCTTTACTAACTTTACCCGCTTGCGGATGATGTGGCACAGGTGAACTAACGCGCGCTGTTGTTGGTATTACTTTTGCTGGTGCAACAGCAGCGACAGCTTTTGGCGCTTCAGTAGCAACAGCAACACCGCCAGATGTTTCTAGCTTAATAACAAGGCTACCTTCTTTAACTTTGTCACCTAGGCTAATAAAGACTTCTTTTACGGTACCTGCATGAGTTGAAGGTACGTCCATGGTAGCTTTATCAGTCTCTAAGGTTATTAAACCATCTTCTTCTTCAATAACATCACCAACGTTGACCAGTACTTCAATAACCTCAACTTCACCGTCTTCACCAATATCAGGTACGGAAATTTCGATAATTGCTGAAGTGCTAGCAGTTTCAGCGACCGGCGCTGAAACTGCTTTAGGCTCTGCAGGGGCTGACTGAATAACTTCAGTAGCAGGCTCTGCTTGGCTTGTTACTTCTTCACCAGAGGCTTGAGCTTGAATTTCTCCAATGATATCGCCTTCTTTGATTTTATCGCCAACACTTACCGATAAGCTTAATAGCTTACCAGCCAATGGTGCCGGGATATCCATCGATGCTTTATCCGTTTCAACGGTTACAATCCCTTCATCTGATTCTAGTGTGTCACCAACAGCCACACATATTTCGATAATTTCAACTTCTTCGCCGCCCACATCAGGGACTAGAATTTTTTCAATAGACATTTTATTTTCCTTATTCTAGTTAGGTTTATGCGTAAAGTGGGTTAAGTTTATCGCTATCGATGTTAAAGCGCTTAATGGCTTCACTAACAACACTGCGCTTAACATCACCACGGTTAGCTAGCTCAAATAAAGCCGCAATAACAATGTAGTTTTGATCCACTTCAAAATGTCGACGTAAATTATCGCGACTATCACTACGACCAAAGCCATCGGTACCTAATACGCGGTATTCAGTGTCGATATAAGCGCGTACTTGGTCTGAGTAATTTTTAATGTAATCAGTAGCAGCAATTGCTGGGCCTGCTTCTTTAGTTATTACCTTAGTAATGTAAGCTGTTTTTTGTTTGCTTTCTGGGTGTAGCATATTCCAACGAGTAACTGCTTGGCCATCACGAGCCAATTCGTTAAATGAAGTTACTGAGTAAACATCACTAGAGATGTTGTAATCGTTTGCTAGTATTTGTGCGGCTTGACGTACTTTTTCTAAAATAGTACCTGAGCCTAGTAGCTGTACATTAGCGATCGCTTTTTTCGACGCTACTTGTTCAAGTTGATAAATACCTTTGATGATTTCATCAGCAATACCCTTTTTCTCAGGTATTGCGGGTTGTCGGTAGTTTTCATTCATTAACGTTAAGTAAAAGAAAATGTTTTCATTTTCTTCGTACATACGGCGTAAACCTTCATGCACAATAACAGCTATTTCATAACCATAAGTGGGATCATAAGTTACACAGTTAGGAATTAAACCCGCTTGTACATGAGAATGACCATCTTGATGTTGTAAACCCTCACCATTAAGCGTGGTTCTACCAGCAGTGGCGCCTAGTAAGAAACCTTTTGCTTGGCTATCACCTGCCGCCCAAGCTAAATCACCTACACGTTGGAAACCAAACATAGAATAATAAACATAAAACGGAATCATAGTTGCATTACAGGTTGAATATGAAGTCCCAGCAGCAATCCAAGAGGCCATTGCACCAAGCTCATTAATACCTTCTTGTAGAACTTGGCCTTTTTTATCTTCACGGTAATAAGCTACTTGGTCAGCATCTTGAGGAATGTATTTTTGCCCTTCATTAGCATAAATACCTACTTGGCGAAATAAACCTTCCATACCAAAAGTACGTGCTTCATCAGGAATAATTGGCACAATACGCTTACCAATTTTCTTATCTTTAAGTAAAGCATTTAACACACGCACAAAAGTCATAGTTGAAGAAACTTCACGTTCACCTGAGCCTTTAGTGATAGCATCAAATATTTTCAATGATGGAATTTCTAATGACTCATCAGCTTGTTCACGACGTGCTGGCATTGAACCACCTAAAGCATCACGACGCGCTTTCATGTACTTATATTCTTCACTATCTTCTGGGAATTGATAATACGGCAAGTCTTCAATGTCCGCATCAGCCACATGAATATTAAAACGGTCACGGAAATATTTTAGTGAAGTAACATCAAGTTTTTTCACGTTATGGGCAATATTTAAACCTTCACCAGCAGCGCCTAAACCAAAACCTTTAACGGTTTTAGCCAAAATAACCGTTGGACGACCTTTAGTTTCCATGGCTTTTTTATAAGCGGCATAAACTTTAACCGGATCATGGCCACCACGGTTTAAGCGGTAAATATCTTCATCTGACATATTTGCAACAAGTGCTGCGGTTTCAGGGTATTTATTGAAGAAGTTTTCACGGGTATATTTGCCACCTTTGGCTTTACAATTTTGGTATTCGCCATCGACGGTTTCTTCCATTAATTGTAATAATTTTCCTGAGGTATCACGGGCAATAAGCGCGTCCCAGTATGATCCCCAGATAACTTTAACCACTTCCCAGCCTGCGCCACGGAAAGTACCTTCAAGTTCTTGAATAATTTTACCGTTACCACGAACAGGACCATCTAAACGTTGTAAATTACAGTTAATAATAAAGGTTAAGTTATCTAAACCTTCACGTGAAGCTAAACCAATCGCACCTAGTGATTCTGGCTCATCAGTTTCACCATCGCCTAAGAAACAATAAACACGTTGTCCTGAACAGTCTTTAATACCACGATCTGTGAGGTACTTTAAGAAACGAGCAGTGTAAATAGCTTGTAGTGGACCTAAGCCCATAGATACGGTAGGGAATTGCCAGAAATCGCCCATTAAATGAGGATGAGGGTAAGAGGATAAACCTTTGCCATCACATTCTTGACGGAAATTATTCATCTGCTCTTCAGTTAAGCGGCCTTCCATAAAAGCACGAGCATAAATTCCGGGTGAAATATGGCCTTGAGCAAAAATGAAATCGCCACCATCTTTTTCTGAAGCCGCTTTAAAGAAGTGATTAAAACCCACATCATAAAGCATTGCTGAAGACGCAAAACTACCAATATGACCACCAAGCTCTAAATCTTTTTTAGAGGCACGTAATACCAATACTAAAGCATTCCAACGAATAGCTGAACGAATGCGCGCTTCAAGCGTCAAATCACCAGGCATATGTGGCTCTTGTCCAGGAGGAATAGTATTTACATAAGCTGTGGTTGCTTCAAAAGGTAAATGAGTACCACCACGACGAGCTCGGTCGATCAATTTTTCTAATAAAAAATGTGCGCGCTCAGGGCCTTCATTTTCTAATACTGATTCCATTGACTCTAACCACTCTTGGGTTTCTAATGAATCAATATCAATGTTTGATAGATCTGACATCTGTTTTTGTCTCCATATTTTTGTTGGTAACCATTTAATTAGTTTTACATTCTGCGCATGGATCTTTTTATGCGTTTGCCTGTATTAGCTTTCTTGTGTAAGTTATTACATTCTGCGCATGGATCTTTCTATGCGACTATTTTCTTGTGTTAGTTTTAACAGTACTTCTTCAATAAAAGCTAAATGACGGTGGCTAGCACCCCAGGCTTTCTTTGGCTGTCCGCTAATGATAGCGTCAAGCAAGTTTGTTCTATAATCAGTTATTTTGCTAAATATCTCCGGGCGTTTAGCTAAAATAGTCAAATTTTTCTCTATATTGTCTACTATCAATTCACCCATACTTCGTGCTGTTTGTAATATCACCACATTATGGGAAGCGGCACATATCGCTATATAAAACTCATATACTGCTTGTGCTTCTAGATGAAAATTATCTTCTAATTGGCAATTACCAATTTCGTTATGCTTGGTCTGTATTTGTTCAAAATCAGTATCGGTGCCTCGCATGGCTGCGTAATAGGAGGCCATACCTTCAATACCATGGCGAAATTCTAATAAATCAAATTGTGACTCATGACTATTTGCCATCAAATCAAACATAGGTTCGGCAAAAGATTTCATTATTTTTTTACTAACAAAAGTACCACCACCTTGTATACGTGTGACCAGCCCTTTAACTTCTAGCTTTTGAATGGCTTCACGTAAAGATGGCCTTGAAACTTCAAACTGTTTTGCCAGTTCACGTTCAGGTAATAGTTTTTCGCCTGGTTGTAAACTACCTTCAAGAATTAACTCTTCTAGTTGAGCTAAAATAATGTCTGACAGTTTTTGTGGGCTTAATTTTTTTTTTAATAACTGTGTCATTAACGGCTTAACCTTTAATAATTTTATTTTACTTCTCTATATTGACTACTTTTATAGTAATCAATAACACTTGCAGTAATTGGTAAATTGGTATTACCAATAATTTTTAGGGCAATAAAAAATCAAAAATAACTATATTTGCAATGCAATATAGTTGAAGAACGGCATTAACGCAAGGTTATTTTATAGACAAAGTAGAGCTAATACTTGAAACGAACGTTTGAATTCAGATTGGTCTTACCAATGTTGTAAAGGGGGTTTCCTTAAGATTTTAGCTAAAATATTACTCCCATTCGTCTTCCCGCTCATTTTCCATGTGCTGTAAATGTCTATCTAGTTTGTTTAATAAATGATGCAAGGTTGATAGCTCATCATGGGTAAAGCAGCTATCAATCATATCTCCAGTTTCAATGCGCTTAGGCGTAATTTTGTCATAAAGATCGGCACCGGCTTGTGTTAGGTAAATCAATACCTTGCGGCGATCTTTTTTAGAGCTAAGGGTATCAATGAGTTGTTGTTTTTTTAATACTTTCACCGCTCTAGAAATAGTCGCGGCATCAGTTTTTAAAGCATTAGCAACATTACCGTTAGTTAAACCACCATAAGCACCTAAAATAGAAATAACGCGCCATTCTCGCTCGCCAATCATTATGCCTATTTCATTGAGTAATTCGGGTAAATCATTACCCGCTTGCGACATTTGTGCGGCTAAATAGTACATTCGATAAGGAAGGAATGTTTGCAAGTCAAGCGTACAATTTACTTTCCCTTGCGGGGATTTTTCTTTTTTAACTACACTTGATAAGTTCTCAGGCAAGGTCATGATAAATGATCCGATGGGGTAGGGAGCCAAAGTATTTTGGTTTAATAAACCTGATTCTACTCTGACCCCATTTAAATTACTACTGCCCCCAGTTTTCAATCACGTCAACAAAGTGACTTAAAAAGAGATTGGTTTGATGTGCATCAAGTGCACGATGGTCAATACTTAATGAGACATAACATTTCGGTTTAATCACCATAGTATCTACACCTGAAATTTCTTCTACTGACACTCGCTTTTCTAACTTCCCTATTCCCAGTATTGCCACTTCAGGTTGATTAATAATAATCGGGGTAGCAAATAAACTACCACTAACGCCATGATTAGAAATAGTAAAGGTGCCATTTTTCATATCACTTGGGACTATGTTGCCACTGCGCGCTTTTTCAGTTTGACTATTGAGTGCTTGAGCAATAGAAAATAAGTTCATCGATTGAACTTGTTGAACAACAGGGACCACTAAACCTTTATCACCTAAAGCCGTACCAACACCTATATTAATATCACTAAATAGCTCTAATGCATCTTGATGAAAGCGAGCGTTCACTTGTGGAACTTCTTTTACCGCTTTAACAATTGCCGCTAAAAAATAAGCGGTAAAGGTTAATTTAACACCTAACTCAGCATATTCAGTTTTATGCCATTTTCTATGCTCAATAATATTACTCATGTCCATTTCAAAAACACTAGTGACATGAGGTGAGGTTTCTAACAAACTTTTAACCATATGATTGGCAATTGCTTTACGCATATTGGTATGCTTAACCATAGTACCTTTGAGTGGTCTAGCGACGGGAGCATGAATAGAGTTTGGTGTATTTGTAGCTAAAGCGGCATTAGATTTTGGCGTATTTTGGATGTAAGAACGAACGTCATTTCGAGTGATCCTACCTTGGTGACCTGTGCCAGTAATAAGGTTTGGGTTTATTTGATTACTTTTTAATAAACGACGTGCGGCAGGACCAAGCAAATATTGTGCGCTATCATCTATAGTAAAGTCGGCTTTAATATTCAATTGTTCGCTTGAAAGGGTATCCGAGGTTACTTTACTGCTATGCTCATCGCTGTTTGCCTCAAGCTTCACTGGTTCGTTATTTTCAGTTTGATTAGCTTCTTTGGTATCAACAGTAACAGTTGAGGCTATAACTTTTGTAAACTCGGTATCTAATTGCCCTAATACCGTATCAACTGCAATTTCTTCGCCTTCAGCAAAGATAATAGTAGATAAAATACCGGTGTTAGGCGCACAAATTTCCATTGAAACCTTATCGGTTTCTAATTCTATTAGCGGGTCACCCTCTTTAACTTCTTCACCAATAGCAACTAACCACTTTGATAGCGTAGCCGAAGTACCTTCTAACTGGGCAGCAGGTAAGATAATATCAATTGTACTCATGTTTTTACTCACTATTTAGTTAAAATTCTACAATATCGATAATTGTTTGTACTATGCGTTCAACGGTCGGAACCGCAGCATTTAACAAATGAATATTGTGTGGATTTGGCGTATCTGGCATGGTTAAGCGCTCAATGGGGGCATCTAAGTCAAAGAAAGCTTCTTTGGCGAGTACCGCCGCAATTTCAGCACCAAAGCCAGCAGTCATATTATCTTCATGAACAATTAAACAACGGCCTGTTTTCTTCACTGATGCCAGTACAGCGGCTTTATCCCACGGTTGAATAGTACGTAAGTCAATTAATTCAATACTGTCAGGAGTATGTTCTTTTTTAAGCTCTTCAATAGCAGCATCGCAACGCTCTACCATAGCTCCCCAAGTAACTAATGTTAATTTGTCGCCTTTTGTTAATACA
>SPKZ01013037.1_pt1 | contig 18360 bp, 14 predicted proteins | sample 2456571 | NCBI WGS metagenome assembly SPKZ01 (sample SAMN11192286, study PRJNA482655) | marine metagenome | biome: ENVO:00000447; feature: ENVO:00000244|ENVO:00000211|ENVO:00000569|ENVO:00002023; material: ENVO:00002151; isolation source: ocean water from marine abyssalpelagic zone ...
ACGGCTGGCCAAGGCATCAAGGTGCGGCGTCTTGGCGTTTTCACCTCCGTATAGCGGGAGGTCATTGTAGGTGCAGTCATCGCCAATGATGATGAGAAAGTTTGGCTTCTCGGCAGCGAGACCAAATTGGACAATGAAGAGAAAGGCCAGGGCAGTGAGGGTTTTCGTCATGATGGAAAAGACAGGTTAGTTGAACACAGGCGGCCCGTATTGTCCGAACTGGTCCGTTTTTGTATCGATTCGCCGGAGTGGACTAAAGCGGACAGAAAGCCGTCTTCGCGGTGATGCCGGGAAGGAGCTTGGGCAGGATCTCGTCGAGATGTTCAAGAGAGCCGGTCGTTTCGATGAAAATTTCAGTTTCGCCGGTGGCGGGAAGTTCATCGGGAAGGAGATTCTTTACCCGCTTGGCGACAGCGACACCTGTATCGATTAGCGAGACCTCAGCAGGAAGTTGAGACTCAATCACCTGGCTGAGAAAGGGATAGTGGGTGCAGCCGAGGACGAGCACATCTGCGTTGGCGTCGAGTAGTGGCGTGATGGATTCGCTAACGGCTTCCTCAGCTTCCGGACCGTTGAGAGTCCCGGCTTCAACCAACTCGACGAAACGCGGGCAGGGCCGGGTGATGACCTTGACCCCGCGTGCATGATCGTTAACGAGTTGATGAAATTTTTCTCCGGCGATGGAGGCTTCAGTGGCGAGGACGCCTACCACTCCGCTCTTGGTGGTTTCTGCCGCAGGCTTCACCCCGGGCTCCATGCCGACAATGGGCAGAAGGTAGGCATTGCGAAGGGGGCCAACGGAATGAATCGTCGCAGAGTTGCAGGCGATGACAATGAGAGTGGCGCCCCCTTCGATGAGGTGATCGGTGATTTCGAAGACACGCTCGTTGATCACCTCAGGCGTCTTGTTCCCGTAAGGGCACCAGGAAGAGTCGCCCACGTAGTGGATGGGCACTCCGGGGAGAAGCCGGTGAACCTCCCGTAGCACAGAAAGTCCTCCGACCCCGGAATCGAGGATCCCGATTTTCATCGGCGGTTTTGTTGGGGCATCAGTCACCTGGCTTAGCCGGCCTTGTTTTTGGCTCCCTTGTTTCCTTTGCCCTTGCCATCGGCGGGCGCGGGTTTGGGCATGCCGGGCCACTTGTAGGGAACGGGCTCGGCAGCAGGTTGGGTGAGGTCGGCTTCGGAGGGGAGAGCGACGTGAACCATCTCCTTCTTCTCGTCGAGATTCTCGTTGAGCTGAGCTTCGGTGATGGCGTCGGACTGAACTCCGTCCTCGGGTACTTCAACGCCGGCCACCCAGGTGATGGCATTGAGAACCACCTTGCGGAAATCATCGATGGCCCAGTTGCGATGCCAGTGGCCACCGGTGAATCCGATGCCACGTCCGCCATCGGGGCGTTCAACTGCCCACATCATGGTCTGCTTGGTGCCGAGAAGTTGTTCTGCATCCTTGTTCCAGTGGACGTAACGGTTGATATTTTCCCGTGTGGGAATGCCGGTCAGAATATCAGCCGCAGTTTTTGGCGAAGCGAAGCGCATGTTGTAATACCATTCGTCGTTAGCACTGAATCCGGGGACGCCGCGACCGATGGGGTGGTCAGCATCGAGTTCCACTTCAGCTGTCCAGTGAGGGTTGGCGGAGAATTTTGCTTCGTAGTGCCCTCCAATCCATTTCTTGAAATACTCTCCCCGTTCGCCGGCGGGGACTTCGACGCCGTAATGCATGCACATGAGCCCGACGCCGCTGTCGATCAGTTCGTCCATCTTCGCTTCGTGTTCCTTGACGGGGTGCCGATCATTGCCGTCGGAGTAAATGATGACGGCCTTGGCATCGTCGAAGATGGATTCGTCTTCGGGCCAGCCGTGGTGGTTGATAGCGATTTCGACGGGCAGTCCGCTTTGCTCTTCGAGTGCTCGGGCCAGAAGAATCACTCCAGCGCGAAACTCATGCTGACCGGAAGGGTGGCTCGGTGTGCCGGAGATGAAAACGATCTTGGAGGGTTCAACGGTCTCTACAGTCTCCGCAGTCGACTCGCTGCAGGAAGGTGAGAAAACAGCGATGGCGGCAAGAGCCAGGGCTGCACCGGCAGCGGTAAGAGCAGGGTTCTGCCTGGACTGGAAAAGGCGTTTGAGGATTTTCATACGGCTTACTATGAAGTGGAGTCTTGAGATGGGCGAGTTTTTCTATGGTTGGAGCTGACAGCCTTAACCGAGGGTTTGGATCTGTCAAAATCGTCACGGAGACGGCATCGAGGCGACTGGCGTATCGCGTTGCGGCGTGGAATGGGGTGAGGTAAAACATATTACTCAAATTGGACCTGCCGACTTTCAATTCTCATCTCTATTTGATCGATGCGATCGGACCTTTTTTTCCGGGGTACGACAGATTTCGTATCAACTGGTCAAAGCTTCCCTGGATGCGCTTTCAGAAGATGGGGGAGGCCGAGTTGCGGGAAACTTTCGGGCAGGTCCAGGTCGACATGCGCCGCTTCTGCCGATCGGTCGCAGCGATCGGGTATAACGGTGTGACCCTGGATGATGTGCCTCACCTGGCGGACCACGAATTCTACGAGGAGTCTGTCAGAGAAAGAATCGCGATCTATCGTGAGGAGTTTCGAAAGCTGTTTGCCATCATTCGCGAGGAGCGGATGCACATCTATCTGACGATGGACATCCTGACCTTTACCCCTGCGCTCGCGGAAAAGCTCGGGACGAGTGAGAAGAAGCAGCGGGACTTTTTGAAGTCGCTGCTGGATCAGTTTTTTATCGATTTTCCCGAAGTGGCAGGAGTGGTATTCCGCATCGGTGAAAGTGACGGGCTCGATATTAAAGAGGAGTTCCGGAGCCAGTTGGTGTTGAAAAGTCCTGCCATGGTGAATCGGTGCCTCAAGGCAGTGCTCCCGATCTTTGAGCATCACGGCCGTCGCTGCATCTTTCGGACCTGGACAGTGGGGGCGCATGAAGTCGGGGACTTGATCTGGCATCACGCCACTCTCGAGAAGACTGTTGCCGGCATCACGAGCCCGGCCCTGGTCTTGTCGATGAAATACGGCGAATCGGATTTCTTCCGATACCTGTCATTGAACCGGAATTTTTTCGTCACCGATCTGCCGAAGATTGTCGAACTGCAGACGCGGCGGGAATACGAAGGTTGCGGTGAGTATCCGAGCTTTATCGGGCGCGACTATGAGCAGCTGGCAATTGAATTGCGCGAAGCCACCAATGTGGTCGGAATCTCCGTGTGGTGTCAGACCGGTGGTTGGACGCCGTTCCGTCGCTTGGCGTTTCTCGAAGAGGAGGGGATCTGGACGGAAATCAATACCTTCGTCGCGCTTCGCTTGTTCAAACATGGCGAGCTGGTGGAGGAGGCCATCTCGAGAATTCCCAATGTCCAGAATCATGCCCAGCTCGCGGAGTTGCTCCGTCTCTCCGAGGAAGTGGTGATCGATCTGCTCTATTTCCCCGAATTCGCGAGAAGGCGCCTCTACTTCCGACGCGTCAGGATTCCTCCGTTGCTGGGCGTCTACTGGCATCACATCTTCGTCGCGCATTCACTCAAGAAAATGCTGAAGCACTTCGTCGGCGACGGAGAGACCTGTATTCGCTCCGGTCACGCGGCGATGGTGAAGATTAGGCGGATGCGCGGGCTGGCGCTCGAATGCCATCTCCCGGAAGAGGATATCGAGTACATGGAATACACCTTCGGAATCATTGCCTTGGCGAGGGAGTATTTTTTCCGCCCTTTTGACGAAGACATTAAGAAGCGGCTTGAGAAGGCGAAGAAGAAATACAAAAAGCGCTATCCCAAGGGGACCCGTTTTCGATACACCGTGAAGCTCGACTTTACGCCCTTCAAACTGAACCGACGATGGATGAGTCTCTTCTTCAACTATCTCGTCCGGCATCAGCCCAGCTATCGTCTTGTCGACAAGGTCGTCGGACTGCGGTTGCTTTCGTTTGCTTATTTCGCGGTGAAGCGATCCCGACCGAAAATGGTTCCTAAGATTGCACGGAAGAGTGCCATGGGACTCGACGCTATCTTTAAATGAGTCAGCGCGAGCGCGCCGGTTTTAGAAAACAAAAGGGCCCTCCAGTTTCCCGGAGAGCCCTTCAGTTAAACTTCTCAGTTCAACCTGTGTTGGGGGAATTCGAATCAGTAGTCCAATGCCACCGAAGCAATGTCTTCGGGGATGAGGTACTCCTGCGCCATGGTAAGGGCGTCGGACATGGACTCCTGCCACTGGGCGACCTGCACTTCCGCGAAACGGGGTAGTTCCGACGGGTTGTTGAGAGCTTCAGCGAAATCGACTTCGGTGTTGTCGATGGCTGTCTTCAAGTCATCTGAAAATGTGGGGAGATTGAGCTGGGAAGCACCCAGATAACGAACCGCTTTCTCAGCCGGGCTGCCCTTCCATTTGATCTCGGTGCGTTCGTCACCGGGGAGGTGAGCGACAACGTAGTCGGCCTGGTCGGCAAAAATCTCAGTAATGTCCGTGATCTCTTCGTTGCAACGCTCGCTTTGATTGTTGGGGATCACGAGGGTCATCTCGGCATCGAGTTCGGCGAGGAGAGCTTCGAGTTCTTCCTGTTCGCAGAATTCGCCCCAGTTTCGGGCGGCGCCGGTGTGAACGTCGACGATGACGGCCTCATGTCGATCGACGGCTGAAATGAGCTGGGAAACGTCGAACTGTTCCTCCAGGTCCCAGAATTCACCTTCAAAGGTTTCCGTCATGTCCATCTCATTCGAGGTGACGAGCAGGTGGCGCAGGTCGAGTTCCTTGAGATGGTGGGAGATAGCGCGTGCCAGGGCAGATTTGCCGGAGCGCTCAAGGTCATTGACAACGACGATCAGTTTTTTCATGGCAGGTCGAATTAGATAGGGTGAGTATAAATATCAGAAATACACTGGCAAGAAAAAATTTAAGAATTTTTAAATTTTAAGGAACCTTTTATAAAGGCTCGTTCTTGTAAGGAGGATTTCGTGTTTCGGAGGTTGAGTGGCCAGAAACCCATGTCTCGACACGGCTGACCGTCTTTTGTAGACGGCTGCGAGGCAAAAAACGTTCAGAATATTTTGCGAATTCTGTCCAGAATCCCCCGCAAATCGCTCAATTTGCGGATCTTGTTCGATGGGCCGTGGAGGCGCAGGGCCCTGACGCTCAGGTGGAGCGGGCTAATGTATCGGTTTCGGCATTGGCTTTTCCTTTGACGGGCGGCCATTCCTCCCTAGGGTAGCGCCGGCTGCCGCCAAAAGGTGGAGCTAACCGTCCAGGTAGAGACTGCCCGGGCGACTTCGTTTTAACGAAACACGTTTGAATTACCAATATGGCAACCTACGGAATTAACGGATTTGGACGGATTGGCCGCAACGTTCTGCGCGCTATGTCCGACGAACAACTCAAGAAAGTCGTTGCGATCAACGACCTGACTGACAACAAGACGCTCGCACACCTGCTTAAGTATGACTCCACTCAGGGTCGCTTCGACGGCACTGTCGACTACGACGATGAGTCCATCACGGTGAACGGTCACCGCATCATCACCACTGCTGAGCGCGATCCTGCAGCTCTCGGCTGGGGCGATAAGGGCGTGGACGTTGTTCTCGAATCCACCGGTTTCTTCGTGGACCGCGCCGGAGCCGGCAAGCACATCGAAGCTGGCGCCAAGAAGGTGATCATCTCCGCTCCTGCTAAAGAGCCCGATCTCACTTTCTGCATCGGCATCAACCACGAGCTCTACAATCCTGCAGAGCACCACATCATTTCCAACGCTTCCTGCACCACCAACTGCCTGGCGCCGATGGTGAAAGTCCTCAACGACACTTTCGGTGTTGAGAAGGGCTTCATGAGCACGATCCACTCTTACACGGGTGATCAGCGCGTTCTCGACGCTCCTCACAGTGACCTCCGCCGCGCTCGTACCGCTGCTGAGAACATCATTCCGAGTAGCACGGGTGCTGCCAAGGCGATCGGCCTCGTGATCCCCGAGCTGAACGGCAAGCTTCAGGGCGGCGCTTTCCGCGTTCCCACGCCTACCGGTTCTGTGACTGACTTCAGCGCGATTCTCAAGAAGGAAGCGACTGTTGAAGAGATCAACGCTGCTTACAAAGAAGCTGCTGAAGGCCCTCTTAAGGGAATTTTCCACTACAGCGAAGATCCGCTCGTCCTCAAGGACATCGTGGGCGATCCTCACTCCTGTATCCTCGACGCCGACACGACCATGGCTCAGGGTAATTTCGTCAAGGTTGTCGGCTGGTACGACAACGAGTGGGGTTACTCCAACCGTGCGGTCGACGCCATGGAACTCGTCGGCGGCAGCCTCTAAGGTTGTCTCCCACAACGAACCTTTTGAAAGAAGCGCCCCCGACTGCACAGTTGGCGGGCGCTTTTTTTCGGTAGGGCTCAGGACATGATTCGGGCCTTTGAAAAAGAAAAAGATTAAGAAAAGGAAAAAGACTTTTAGATGAAACTCTCTATCAGCGACATCGATCCTGACGGTAAGCGCGTTCTCATGCGCGTGGATTTCAACGTGCCTCTCGACGACGAAGGCAACATCACTGACGACACCCGCATCAAGGCGGCCATCCCGTCCATCGAACATCTCACCAATGCCGGTGGTCGTGTCATTCTCATGTCTCACCTCGGTCGTCCCAAGGGTGAAAAGAATCCGGCGTTCTCTCTGAAGCCCGCTGCCGATCGTCTTGGCGAACTGATCTCTGCGAACGTGAAGTTTGTTGATGATTGCGTTGGCGCCGACGCCGAGGCCGCTGTTGCTGATCTCCAGGACGGTGAAGTCCTTCTTCTCGAAAACGTGCGTTTCTACGCCGGTGAAACTGATAACGACACCGAGTTCTCCAAGCAGCTCGCTGCTCACGGTGACATCTACGTGAACGATGCCTTCGGCACCGCTCACCGCGCCCACGCTTCCACTGCCGGGGTGACCGAGTTTATCGACACCTGCGTGATGGGATTCCTCATTGAGAAAGAGCTCGAGTTCCTCGTGACCAAGCTTGAAGAACCCCAGCGCCCCTTCGTCGTGATCATGGGCGGAGCCAAGGTTTCTGATAAGATCAAGATTCTCGAGCGCCTCATGGACAAGGCGGACGCCTTCATCATCGGCGGTGCTATGGGAACGACTTTCCGTCTGGCCCAGGGATACGAAGTCGGTAAGAGCTTCGTGGAAAACACTCCGGAAGCCCGCCAGATGGCTCTCGACATCATCGAGACCGCCAAAGCGAACAACACCGAGTTCCTGCTTCCTGCTGACACTCGCTACACCGAAGACTTCGGCGATGACATGCCGACCGAAGTGACCGCTCCCTGGGAAGAGGGTGGTGCCATCCCTGCCGACCGCGAGGGTATCGACATCGGTGACAAGGCGATCGAAGAATTCTCTGCCGCCATTGCCAAGGCCGGCACCGTGATCTGGAACGGACCCATGGGTGTGTTCGAGAAGCGCGGATTCGACATCGGCACCAAAGCCGTTGGCGCCGCCATTGCCGCCAACGAAGAGGCCATCACCATCGTCGGTGGAGGTGACTCCGTAACCGCCGCCAACCAGTTCGGTTTCGGAGAAAAGATGGACCACATGTCCACCGGAGGTGGTGCGTCTCTCGAACTACTCGAAGGTAAAGAGCTGCCGGGAATCGCAGCCCTCAACGACAAGTAATACGAAAGGTTTTCAGGAGTTCAGGGATTCAGTCCCGACAACTCGACCTGAAGCCCTAAATTCCTTAATACCTGAATACCAAGAATATGAGCCGTAAAAACATCATTGCCGCTAACTGGAAGATGAACATGACGCCTACCGAGGCGGCTGCGTTTCTCGACCCATTCCTGAGCACCTTCAGCGAGGCCACTGCTGTCGATATCGTGATTGCTCCTTCTTTCATCGCGATGCCGAAAGCTTCCGAGCTGATCACGCCGAACCCGGCTGTTGCTCTTTCCGCCCAGAACATGTCCCACGAAGCTTCCGGTGCCTTCACCGGTGAGACCAGTGCTGCCATGCTTCAGGACATCAACACCGAGTATGTGATCCTCGGTCACAGCGAGCGCCGTTCTCTCTACGGAGAAGATGACGCTGTCATCAACAAGAAGGTCCACGCCACTCTGGCGGCTGACCTGAAGCCGATTCTCTGCATCGGTGAATCTCTCGAAGAGCGCGAAGGCGGTCAGCTCGAGAGCGTTCTCACCACCCAGCTCGAAGGCAGCCTCGCTGATGTGACTGCTGAGCAGATGGCCGACGTGGTCATCGCCTACGAGCCGGTCTGGGCGATCGGCACTGGAGTGACGGCTACGCCAGAGCAGGCCCAGGACACCCAGGCATTTGTTCGCAGCGTTCTCGCCAAGATCTTCGGTGAAGAAGTCGCTGCTGCCACCCGTATCCAGTATGGCGGTTCCGTGAAGCCGGGCAACGCTGCGGACCTGATTGGCCGCGAAGATATCGACGGTTTCCTCGTTGGTGGCGCCAGCCTTGATCCCCAGAGCTTCGCCGAAATCGTCAGTGCAGGCATCGGAGGGTGATAAACTCCTTCATGAGCCGCCGTTGGCGGCTCGAATGATTTTTAAAGGCCCGAAGCTTCGTCAGAGGCTTCGGGTTTTTTGTGTACGTGGCAGCTTTGCGTAAGAAATGGCCTTGTCATTGGATTGCGCTTTTCTGACGCTCCCTTGCGATGACGAAAGCCATGCTTTGTTTTGTTGGCCTGTCCCTTGCGATGGGTGGTATGTCAGTTTCCGCTGGCGATGAGGTTATCTCCACGGTCATGAAGGATGGCTTTAAGGGCGATGACAGCCCTCTTGCCAAGGTGCTGGACGGAGATGCTTCAGAGAAAGAAACCAAGGATCTCGCCAAGATGATGCATCAGTTGGACGGGGTCGAAGCGCCTAGAGGAGATCAGGACGCATATGCAGAAAAGATCGCCGAACTTCTGGACGCCATGGATGCAGTTGCCGGCGGTGACACGGGCCCCAAGGCCCTCGATCGCCTTGATGATGCTTCCAGCTGCAAGGCCTGCCACGATCCGCACAAGCCTAAGAAGAAGTGATCGACACAACGGCACCGCTTCGGGATGATTGATCTATGATCACGTTTGAAATACTCGAAGCGGATGCGGTTGTTGTCGTGAAGCCTTCCGGCCCTTTGTCGGAAGGCGATTTCCAGGGGCTGGCTGAAGGAGTCGACCAGTACCTCGAATCCCACGACGGGCTGTCGGGATTAATGATCCAGGTCCAAGAGTTTCCCGGCTGGGAAAACTTCAGTGGGTTGGTCCAGCACATTAAGTTTGTTCGCAATCACCACGAGAAAATCCAAAGGGTCGCGCTGGTGACAGACAGTCATATTGCGACGGCTGCAATCTCGTTCGCCAACCACTTTGTTTCCGCGGAGGTGCGGCATTTTCCGTTCGAAGAATCTGAAAGCGCTCTCGATTGGGTGAAACAGGGATGAGATGGTTTGCGGCCAGCCTTTCAGTCATTCTGTGCCACGGATTCCTCGCGGCGCAGGATCGTCCTAACATCCTGATGATTGCCGTGGATGACCTGCAGCCAATGCTGAGCTGTTACGGGGATAAGAGAGTGCAGACTCCAAACTTCGATCGTCGCGCAGGCTCCTGATGTGGAGGATGAGTTTCTCTCTGCCGGAAGAATGGTCAACGAAGTGAACCGTCACCTGGATGAGTCGCACGAGAAACCCTTTTTTTAAGCTGTGGGCTTCCGCCGTACGCATCTTCCCTTCGTCGCGCCGAAGCGCTACTTCGATCTTTATGAGCCGGATGAATCCTGGCTCGCGCCGAATCCGGAGCCGCTTAAGAATGTGCCTCATCTTGCCTGGTTCAACTCCGATGGCTATGGCGGCATGATGAAGAAATTGGGCGATCCGATGCCGGATCCGCTGACGCGGGCTGATGCGATCGCGCTGAATGGCTTTGAGATGCGAAGTTACGTCGGTGCTCCTGTTCACGGTGAAATTTCTGCAGCAAAGCAAATCGAATTGCTGCATGCCTACGCTGCCTGCGTTTCCTATGTGGATGCTCAGATTGGTAAGTTGTTGGATCAACTTAATGAGTCAGGCCTGCGGGAAAACACGGTTGTCCTTCTCTGGTCGGACCACGGCTGGCATCTCGGCGAAATGAGCGCCTGGGGTAAGATGACGAACTACGAAATCGCCAACCGAATTCCCTTCATGATTTCTGCTCCGGGCATGGAGCCGGGTCGGACAAAGTCCTTTGCGGCGCTGCTGGATGTTTATCCCACGCTTTGCGAACTCGCGGGAATCGAATCTCCAGCGCACCTTGAGGGTATCAGCCTGGTGCCTGTGTTAGTAGATGCGGCGGCTTCGGTGAAGGATATGATATTCCACGAATACTCTCGTTACAAAGAGGACTTCATGGGGCATGCGGTAAGGACGGATCGGTATCGCTATGTGCGTTGGACAGACAGAAGGGGCGAGCTGGTGGCCGAGGAGCTTTATGACCTGGAGAGCGATCCGATGGAAACCTTGAACCTGAGCAAGGAACGACCCGGCAAAGCCAGCGAGTTGGCCAGGCTGCTTCGCTAAAGGCCGAGCCTGTCCTGCAATCTCTCGCGCCACTTTCGAGTCTCGTCGTTGCTGACGTCCGGATTCTCCGCGATGGTCTTTTCGTAGAACGTGTCGAGTTGGTCGTAGAGTTGCTGTTTCAGTTCGTCCGTGAGTAGTTCCGGCTGCGCGAAGTATTTCGGCTTCGGGCTCACATTCTGCGCGATGCAGCGGTAGAGGAAGAGGCGGTCGTAGCTGCTTCGCAAAGGGAGGCGTCCGATTTCCTGGAATGCTTCGCGCAGAACATCCTGGGTAGCGTCGAACCGGCTCAGAAGGTGAGTGATCTCAACACCGTAAAGCCAGTCGGGGCTCCGGTAACGGTGACTGGTGTCATAGAGACTCGCTGTCTCCCAGGCAATGATGCCCAGTGTCTGGCGAACAAAGCTCAGGAGGTAGGCGTCCATTGCTTTCTTGCCGATGGCCTTGCCACCTTTCCAGAGCACTTCTGATCCGGCGATCCATCCTGCTGCGAGCAGGGGATTGGAAGCGAGGAAGAGTTTGCTGCCCTGCCAGAGGTAGCGAACCGGCTTGAGGATCGGTTGGAGTTCTTCGTATTTCTTGTAGACCTTGCTGGCCTTTCGGATGTTGTCCGAGACCTTCCGCAGGTTCATCTGCTTCACCTCGAGAATAGGCAGTTCTTCGAGCAGCAGGATGATCTGGATCGATGCCCGGTTCACGGATCGCAGCAGGCTTTCGAGATTCATCTCGAGCAGGGGGCGATCGGATTCCGGTTGGTAAAGGCGGGCGATGGATTCAGTGAAGTCGATCAGGTCGAGCAGGGGCTGGCGTCCATCGAACTTGCCGTCCTTCCAGTAATCGCCGGAGGAATAACATTGCAACATGCGGTCGGCTTCATCGTCGATGAGATCTGCGACGCGACGGTCCATCTGCTGATGGGCTTCGGTCTGCCAGTCGATCGCCTGGAGGTGTTTGTAGTCAGGAAACTCCATCCACTCGCCGTAGGCCATGAGAACCTGTTCGAGTTCGTGGCGCTTTTTCTCGAGGCGGGTTGCTTCATTGCGAATGGCCTGTTGCGCGATCTCGGCGAGATCCTCTTCTTCGTTCTCTCCCGATTCTTCGTGTTTGTTCCACGTCAGGGTCACGATGAAGCCGGAGGTGGCCAGCGAAGCGAGCAACCACTTGAGCCAACCGGGCTCCGGAGCGGCGATGAGGATGCCGGCGGCGAGCAGGGCAAAGAGGAGAATGGCAAAGTTCCGACCGCCGAGAGACAGTCGCGACTGTTGCCGAAGTTGCTCAGAGATTTTCATCCGTTCTGCCAATATGGCAGAGGCCATCCTAGCTGTCGCCTACGTCCTCGTAGATTTTTGCGAGGCGAAGGAGGAGCGACTCGAGCTCGGTGTAATACTCCGCCTCGTCCATATCATCACGCTTGCGGCGCAACTGTTTGACCTGGCGTTCGAGAGTGTCGCGTTCGCGGCGCTGCTCTACGGTGAGGCGGCGCTCGAAATCGTTTTTCACAAGAACCTTCTGTCCGGCGAGTTCGCCATCGGGCTCTGCTTTGTCGGATACGACGCGAGTGGCAGTGGTGCCTTCGTACCATTCGGCGCGTGAACCCTTGCCGTCTCCATTGTCATCGAGCAGTGCATGTTCCGTGGCGATGCGACCTTCGTTTTGATAGAAGAGCGCCACTTCGTTGGAAGCATGGATGAAAGCTTCCAGTAGTGAGACCTGATCATCATTGTCGAGGTCGGCCTCGGGTGCGCCGGCGATGGCGTCCGGGAAGTAATTGCCGAACCGTGCGAAATCGATTTCGCCTTCGTTCTGCGTCGCGGTAATGACGACGCGCTTCGGGCCGGAAAGCTCAGGGATGAATGAGCCGCTCGCGGCGGTAGTGTTGATCACGGCGGTTTCGCCTTCGCGATTGACGAGCCAGGAAGCGAATTCGTTGTCGGAGAAGTCCGGACCGCGGGCATTGAACTTGGCCGTGCGTCCGTCAAAGGAGCCGTGACCGATCAGGACGATCCAGAGTTCGGGAGCCTCGGACTCTTCAATGGCCTGGCGAAGTTGCTCGGCGTCGGTAGCCTGCTTGCCCTCTGGCACAGGATCTTCTCCGATCACGGTGATGGGTGTTCTTCCTCGTGAGGCAGCCATCTTCCACTTCTTGGTGACTTCGCTGAAGAGCGTTTCGTATTCGTCAGTGCCGGGAGTGCTGACGATCACGATGATTTCAATTTCACCGTTCTCAGCCATTAACGACGGAGTCGCAAAGCCAAAGAGAATCAGTAGTCCTGTGAGAAGTCGAAACATGGTTGAAAGTTAGAGGATGCCCTGGCGGCGGCGGAGAACCCATTCTCCGAGAAAGCAGGCAAGGGCGATGAGGAAGAGCCAGGGCGTATGCCAGAGTGGTCGCTGGCGAACTTCGGAGATGGGGAGGTCCAGGGTTTTCAGAAGGGCGGGAAGCTCGGCAATTTCGTCGAGCCGGAGCACTTCGCCACCTGTCTCGGCAGCGATGCGTGCGAGGGGGGGCTGGTTGGGGCCGAGCTTGGCAAATTCATCGGCTTCGGGATTGGTGGTCCGTGCAATCTCGTCTGTGCCGATCTCTTCGCCGTCACCGTCGAGAACCGAGGCTTGAACGCGATAGCCGGATGGATTCTCGGAAGCATATTCGGCGGTGAAGAGTCCGGGGTCAGTGAGGGATGGTTCCGCGGAAAGTGTGGAGGTTTCCCCATCCTGGTGTGACACGGTCAGGATCACGGTGGCGTCATCCTGGGGGTCGAAGGTTTCGGTCTGGACGCGGACGGAAAGCTTGGTGAGTGGCAGCGGGCCCGAGTTCACTTCTTCTTTTTCCAGTTCGACGCGGGAGGGGACTTCGTTAATGGCCCAGCGAACCAGTTGGCGCCAGGAGCGGGCGAGGTTTTCCTGCTGTTCCGAATCTTTCATACCCCATCGCCAGAAGTCTGCGATGGTTACGGCTGCGGACTTTCCTTCGCCGTAGCGCTGGGTGACGATGGCCGGGTAGGTGCGTCGCTCGCTGTCAATTACGGTGGACAGGATGCTGGCTCCCGGTTTGATCGCTGAGATCTGGTTCACAGCAAAGAATGGCGTCATGTAAGCGAGGCGGTTGGTCTCCTCGTCTTTGCTGGAGCGCAGTCGCATCCAGGGCTCGAGCCAGCCCTCGCGGGTGAGATTGAAGGCGGCTTCAAGTGACGGAGGACCGCTGCGAATTTTATCGAGGTAAACAGGAAGGACGCGACCAACCGGGGTGTTCTCCCACTGTCCGGGTTGGAAAGATTCCTGGCCGCCGAGCATGAGCAGGGTTCCGCCGCGACGGGAAACATACTGGTCGATGAGTTCCTGTTGCTCCTGGGTGAAGAAGGAAGCTTCGAGGTCGTCAATGATGATGGCCTTGTAGGCATCAAAGAGATCTTCGGCGGATTTGGGAAAGCCGTCACGAAGTTCGCGGGCGTCGCTGACATTGAGTCGAACGAGAACCGGTTCATCATACTTGTGGGTTTCCTCCGGGATCTCGCTGCGAAAACCGCGGAAGAGTGGATTGCTGCTTTCCCCGGTGCGGCCACGCCATTCGAACTTAGGCTCGCGCTTGGCGATACGAATGAGACCGACCAGCTCGATCTCGGAGTCCATCGCGAGAGAGCGTCGGAGAAACTTGTATTCCCAGTTGGGGCGTCCGCTGACGTAGAGAATTCGATAGGGGCCGGAGCCTCTATTGACTGAGATCTGTTTCTCGTTGTTGCGGTCAGTCAGTTCCTTTGCCGGCTTCTCGCCGGACTGTCGGATGCCGACCTTGAGAAAGGAGATTCCGGGGGGCATCGCGGAGAGTTGAAGGCGCACCGGCAGGGCGCGTGAAACGGGACCGCCGGAAACGGGCTTGGGAAAGACGACTTCTTTCACGGCGAGTTCCTTGCCGGCTTCGTTAACGGCAAAGACTTCGACCACATCGGGGAAGTGGCCACGGGCAGCCGCTTCGATATTCAGGGTGACCTGGGCGTCCTCAAACTGGGTCGTCTCGGCCGTGACATGATTGATCGACAGGTCATGGGCCTCCGGTGAGGGGTCACCCAGGATGACGGGGTAAACCGGGACGCCGGCGTTTTCCTCGACCTCTGACCACTTGGCGAGAGTGGCATCGAGCTCTTCAACGTCGGTCGCGTTGCCGTCGGTGAAAGCCACGATCGCTGCGAGCGGCCGCTTGTCGAAACGCTGACGGATTCGGCCAAGCGCGGTGGCGAGGTCAGAGCGGTTTTCGTCGAAGCTGAGTTCGCTGAATTCATCCACCCGCCGAAGACTGCCGTCGAAAAGGAAGGGCTGGAGACGGAAGGTGTCATCGATCCGGGCAAGCCACTCGGGATAGAGATTGGTTTCTGAATCTACCAGGGCGGAGGTGAGTTGTTCAGCAGGTGACGGCTGGTTGGCGTCGAGAGCCACGGTGAGACCGGACGAGTTGTCGGCGAGGATGGCCACCTCGTTGGCGTTCTTCTTGGGAAGTTCGTCGAGGATGACGGGCTCCATCAGAATGAGCGCGAGGAGAATGAGTCCGGCGAGCTTGAGCGTGGCCGCGAGAAACTTTTGAGGTCCCCGCAGCGGTGATTTCCTGTAGGTGAATGTCAGGATAAAGATGGAGGCGGCTCCAAAGACGAGAGCAACCCACATCCAGCTTTCGTTGGCGAAAGCGAGGGTGGCAAGAAGGTGGCTGGCGACTGGGGAGGGGAAAGGCATTCCGTGCTGAATCGGGGAAGGATGAACGGGTTATTCACCCGCGCCAAGCTCTTCGTAGTAACGGCGGACGAGATCGCGGAACTCACTGGGGACAGGATCGCGATCAATCGGGGCGATGGGGTTCTCCTTGTTCAACTTCGCAATTTCTTCGCTGAGGCGTTGGCGAAGTTCGACAAGGGGATTGGTGATGCGCTGATTGATGCTGCCAGCCTGAGGAGCATCGTTGTTGCGCTGAAAATCGATCCGCATGGCGCGGGCCTCGTCGAGGACCTTGGCCAGTCCATTGCGGATGTCTTCCTGGTCGACCATTTCTTCGATATTGCTGAGACGGTCAGCCCAGTTTCCGTAATCGTCTCCGGTGATAGGCCCCTGTTGCGGGGCTTCTTCGGGACGGTCAAAGAAGAGTGGCTGTCCGCCGATTTGACCCCCGGTCGGGATGCTGTTGCCACGATCATCTCCACCGAAATTGCTGCCGCCTCCGCGCTGACCGGAACTGTTGCCGGCCATGCTCTGCTGGCCTTGTTGAGATTGTCCGGGTTGCTGCCCCGGTTGTTGGCCCTGGCCATCTTGTCCCTGTCCTTGCTGGCCCTGACCCTGTTGTCCTTCGCCGGGTTGCTGACTTTCTCCCTGCTGACCTTGGCCTTGCTGGCCCTGGGCGAGACTTTGCGGGTTGTTGCCCTGTCCTTGCTGCTGCCCTTTACCGGGTTGCTGGCCTTGTTGTCCTTCGCCAGGTTGTTGCCCCGGCTGCTGTCCCTCCTGGCCTTCCTGTCCCTGTTGACCGGACTGACTGGCTTGTTGCTGTCCTTCCTGTCCGGCCTGACCCTCCTCCGAAGGCTGCCCCTGACCTTGCTGGCCCTCGCCCGGTTCCTGTGATTGGCCCTGGCCTTGCTGGCCTGCCTCAGCCATTTGAGTGGAGGGCTGGTTGCCTTCCTGGCCCGGCTGCTGGCCTTCGCCGTCCTGTTCCGATGGATTCTGTGAGTTGCCGGCCTCGGCGTTTTCAGAATTCTCGTTTTCCTGCGATTTCTGACCGGACCCGGCCCGGCCTTCCTGCTCGGAATTGGGATCGCCCTGGCGAGTGCCTGCTTCGTTCTGAGCCAGCTGACCGGAGCCCTGTTCTTCTCCGGCTTCGTTGTTTTGACCAGTTTGACCGAGGCGGTTGGCTTCCTCACGGGACTCTTCGATCAGGCGATCAAGTTCGGAGCGGGCAAGTCGAAGGGCGTCGGCCTCGTTGCCAAGAATCTTTTCGGAAGCGGCTTCGATGCTTTCCTTGAGTTCCTCGATGCCGCGGGCTGCTGCCTGCTCCGGAGTGCGGGCCTGATCGGCGCGATTGTGATAGGTGTAATCGCGGGCTTCCTTGAGGGACTCCTCGACTCCACTCATCTTGGCATTGCGGAAGGCTTCATAGAGATCGTCGGAGAGCAGGGATTCGGAAGTTTCGGACTGCTCGCTGAGATTGCGGATTTCTTCGAGAACGCCTTCGAGGTTTTCAAGTTGGTTGCTGAGGTTCTGGGCGACTTCTCCACGCTGCTCTTGAGCTTCGGTAGAGAATGGATCGTTTGGATTCATCTCGCTTAACTCCTCGAGCTGGTTGCTGAGCTCCTCCTGGTTCTCGGCGAGAGCGCGGGTCTTCTCACGGAGATCCCGCATTTCTTCGGAAAACTGGCGGGAGGTTCTTTCGCGGAATTCCTCTTCCATCTGCTTCAGCTCTTCGCGGGCGCGGGTTGCTAAGTTGGCGGCGGCGGCGAGGTTGCCCTCTTCGAGATTTTCGGCGGTTTCCTGAACATTCTCGCGGGTGTTCTCAAGCTGCTCGCGCTCCTCCGCCATGTTGGGGCGATTCTGCTCAGACTCCATCCGCTCGCCGAGGTCGTCGAGCTCGCGGAGCAGTTCCCGTTGTTCTTCCTGGAGGCGCTTGAGTTGGCGCTCGATTTCCTCGCGCTCTTCTTCGGACGCATTCTGCAGGTGTTCTTCGAGTTCCTTGATCTTCTCGGCAATGGCTTCCTGGCGACGGGCCAGTTCCTTAAGTCGGGCCAGCACGGCAAGGTCTTCCTGCTGCTCGGCAGTCTGGCTTTGCTCCTGGGCGACGGTGTTCTCCTCGTACTTCAGATCTTTCTGTTTCAGCTCGAGGTTCATGTTGCGGCGCTGGTTCTCCTGCGACTGGCCCTGCCCCTGGGATTGGGACATGGCGATCTCGGTCTCGCGGGAGCTCGCCTCGATCAGTTTGGCGTAGACCTTCAGTGCCGCCTGGTGGGCCGGATCGATCAGTTCTCCGTCTTCCTTGGCGACGACGAGGGCGAACTTCTCGGCCGCCTCTTCGATGAGTTTCTTGGCTTCCTGGAAAATCTGTTTCAGCTCGGGATCCTCTGCTTTCTCGATCACAGGATCGATCAGGTTGAGAACCACGAGTTGGGACTCGTGGACAACCCCGGCATCGCTGGCATAGCGCTCAAACGGGCGGCCCAGATCATGATCCCGTCGCAGTTTCCAGGAGGCGTTGATGACGTCCTTCTGAATCTTGAGCAACTCTTGCGACTCTCCGCCCTGGCCCTCGCCCTGACCGGACTGGGGCTGACCTTCGCGGAGAATCTCTTCGAAGTAGCGCACCTCAGCGAAGAAGAGATCACTGGTCGTGCGTCGGACGTTGCCTTCCTTGTCGATATCTTCAGCCCAGAAGTGATAGGAAATCAGGTCGCGGGGTTTGGCTTCGAGGTCCTCGATGCTGACGAGGGTGAGGAGCGGGTGTTTCTTGCCGCCGGCCAGTCGTTCCTCTGAGAGTGTGATGGAATCCTCCTGGTCGTTCATCTGGTAGGTGATGCCGGATTTTTCCACACTAACATCATCCCAAACTTCAGCTTCGAAGGGGAGTTCCTGGACCGCGGAGACGTCGAAGTCGCGCCCGGGGAAGGTGAGTTTGAGCTTGGGCGGGGTATTCTCCTTCACATTGACCGTGATCCACGGCGGGCGCTGGTTGGCGCGATCGTCGTTGTCGATGAGGTGGACCCGGTAGCGCTGTGTCTTTTCGGGGACGTGTGAAGCGACGAGAACTGACGGGTCATCCTTGGAGGGCTCCAGGGGAATGCTGACTTCGTC
>SPKZ01014219.1_pt1 | contig 18335 bp, 16 predicted proteins | sample 2456571 | NCBI WGS metagenome assembly SPKZ01 (sample SAMN11192286, study PRJNA482655) | marine metagenome | biome: ENVO:00000447; feature: ENVO:00000244|ENVO:00000211|ENVO:00000569|ENVO:00002023; material: ENVO:00002151; isolation source: ocean water from marine abyssalpelagic zone ...
ACTAAAAATGCAAGCAATTTAGTCTTAACTGATCTGCATTACACACTAGTTCTTGTTTATTTTAAATTAATGTAAACATTATCGGCAAGCTAAGTGGCATAATTATCAAATTATGTTAGTGTTTTTTACCTAAATGATACATATAAGTAACAAAACGATCACGGGATCCGAAGGGAAATCACTCAATATTCTCGGTGATATTTCATGCCTTAAAGGCGTCGAACACACCAATTTATCGATAATACTATCCACTAAACAACGATTTTAATGGTCAATTAAATAAAATTTTTTTAGTATTGATAAGATGGAAATAGGTAATATTTAACCTTGAATTGTCATTTTGTTATGTTGAATACTCAATTTGGTTCATTTAGCCAGTCATAATGTGAATTGTGACACTTTAGTTTTTCATTAGCATTATGAATAATGAATACCATTGAAAATGCTTCACCATTTGACCAGCACTTATTTGATTTAGACCAGCTTACTATGAGGGAGCACATAAACATGCAACAACCACACCTTTGGTTACGCGCCGAAACGAAACCATTTGAACAACGAATTGCACTAACGCCGGCCGTGGCAAAAAAACTGTTGGCCGCTGGCTTTAGAGTCACGGTTGAACAATCAACCCTAAGCGCGATTGGCAGCGATGAATATCGTGAAATAGGTTGCACTATTGCCCCAGCGCATAGCTGGCGTGAATCTCCTCGCGACACCATTATTTTAGGGCTGAAAGAGTTAGAACAAGCGAGCTGGCCATTGATTCATCGTCATATCCACTTTGCTCATGTTTTTAAGGATCAGCAAGGTTGGCAGCAATTCCTTGAGCGCTTAATGATCGGTGGCGGTCAGTTGTTCGACTTAGAATATTTGGTTGATGACAATCATCGCAGAGTTGCGGCGTTTGGCTATTGGGCTGGCTTTGCTGGCGCTGCGGTGGCCCTCAAAGCTTTTTCTGGGCGTTGCAATGGGCATAACCCGGTGTTAACCCAATTGCGTTCATTTCCCAATAAGCATCTGTTAGTCGATGATATTAAACAACGACTCGGTGAGCATGCTAAAACAATGAGCATGTTAGTGATTGGGGCAAAAGGGCGCAGTGGTCGTGGGGCGGTCGAAATGGCCGAATTGGCTGGGATTGATGTGACCCAATGGGATATTAATGAAACGAAAATTGGTGGTCCATTTCCACAGCTGCTCAACTTTGATGTGATTATTAATTGTGTGTTTGTTCAGGCGCCTTTGCCACCTTTTTTAACCCACGAGATGTTGCAACAGCAAGACCGCCAATTATCAATTATTTGCGATGTTAGCTGTGATCCATACAGCGACTTCAACCCGTTGCCAATCTATAACCAGTGCACCAATTTTTCTCAACCAACGTTACGCTTAATCGAAGGAGACAATCCCTTAGATTTAATTGCTATCGATCATTTGCCTTCCTTACTGCCCGTAGAAAGTAGCGAAGATTTTGCACAGCAATTATTACCTTCTCTATTACAGTTAGGTGACATTAAGCAAGGGGTGTGGCGACGCGCCAATGATGTTTTTGAGCAAAAAATCAGTTCAATAACAGCGCTAAAAAGGTAAACATAATGGATCTTTACGGGATATTGTCGATTGCTTCACTCGCGCGTTCGTTGGTTCATTAATTCTGGCGGAGCTAAGGCGTTTTCGACCGTTATTGTTAAATATGTCTCAAGCCCTGCTTGTGGGCAACTTGCGGCATGGTGTGCTGGGCTTACTTTTTTTACGGACTCAGGCTGTGCATTAATTGTCGCATCACCGGTGAGCATTCTGGTATTTTCCTTTCTTATCTCTTTTCGTCAATGGCCTGTGCCTATATGATGAAGCGACACTAGAGAACCAGCTATAACGATTCGTTAAAACATTTTGTTAGTGACATGGAAAAGCTTATGTTTATCTGCTTTATCTTAGTATTAGCTTGGTCGTTAAGTTCAATCTGTAAAGAGTTACAAACCAGCACATACCTCGCTAGATTAATTGGCGGTCTGTTTGGCGATCACACTTCGCCTATTTCCAATACCACGGCATTAGCATTGATGGGCTCAGGCTGTCATTGATCATGTCCAACTCAGTTGACTTATGCATTAATCACGGATTCGATGGCGATTATTGGTTATATGCTGCAGCAGGGTAAGCGATCCCCCGAGAAGTTTTTGCACTATCGGAATACGATGCCGTTAAATTTAAAAAACCATTGTCGGTTAACGGTAAACCAACGTTCGCTTCAATTTTAAAATCTTCACCATCACCTTCAAAAAATTGACCTGCTTGAATATTTACCGAGCCGCGGCACCATCGCGCAAGACCTCAAGTCGCTTAATCGCAGCCATTGGAATTTTACCTAAGTCTACGGCTTGAGCACCACTAACGCAGAGCGATGGCGTCTCTTCCCATTAATCAGATTGCTATAAGCCACGTAATGTCGGAGGTCGCACAAAACTTTGTTTTTTAGACTTCTACAGAAAAATGTCAACCGGAACCGCACTGTCAATTGCCGTGCGGCCAAGCGCTATTAGTGTTGCCACTGTTAGTGTGTGCATTTTTAATGTATTACGAAATAAAACTACTATTGATAAGCGTCCGATTATTAGTTACTCACATTGCTACCGTAGATTAAACTTAGTTCAGTTCATAGTATTAGCAATAGCGATGTAAATTAATAGTGTCATACAAAGGGAAGTGACAACTAAAGAGTAATAACTTGGTAACGTTAATTAACAAAGTATACAATTTTTGCTGTCAGTTTATCATATCAATTCCGTTAAATTAGAGGTTAAGAATGAGCCGTTAATTATCGGAATTGGTATCCTACGTCATATCAGCAAAGGGGTTATGCTTAGGTAGGGTTATCTCGTGTTTAAAGCCCGGTACTTTAATGGTGGAATGGTTAAGTACAATCTCACTTTCATCAATCATGTTTTCACCAAAGCGATAAATCAATTTGAATAAACCTTGGTCCGCTTGCTGCTGATATGTTTGTTGTGCTGCTTTTACCACGGTTAATTTTTGTTGGTATTGGGTCATCGCTGTGTCGCCGTGACGTTTGGCTAGCATCTTTAGAGTGAAGTTGGGTGACAATACCGTGGCGGTGGCGTTATTGCCGCCAAATCCTTTCGAGTTAATAAAAGCAACATCCATTGGCTGACAGTGCCAATGATCCAGCGCGATGTTTAAGTGCGCGTTATGGACATCACTAGCCACTTCGTTAATCGTCGTAATGCCTGGCATGATATTGTGGGCAAAAACCCCTAATGCCCAGGCTAGCTGATCGCCACTAGCAGGGCCAATGGTATGACCTAAATAGGCTTTTGGTGCTATCACCGGCCAATTGTTAATCGCAAAGTTTTCCGCGACGCGATGGTAAATCAATGATTCAGTGACACGATTTTGAGGAGTGCTTGAGCCATGAGCTAAAATAAAACTGCGTTGACTGACACTTTCAGCCCCCACAATAGTTTTCGCTAAGGCAACTGATTTAGCCATGGTAATAAAGTTACCAGGGCCTGGTGCGGTAATTGATTTTTTTATCCCGTCGGCATTAACAAACACTTCAGCCACTGAGCCAAGAATATCAGCGCCCATTTCAATCGCTAGGGCATCGTCCATTAAGACAAAAAATTGTGCCGCTTCGCCAATGGTAAAACCACAATTGTGACCAAATGGTCTACTGGTACGACGATGATCGGCGGTGTCGGAGCCATCCAAACGTTTTAAACCTTCTTCGTTGGCTAGGGCACTCATGTTACCAAAACCTTCGATAACTTCAGGTGTAATCAATGCATCGCTGTTACCGACAATGGCCAAGCGAATCTTTCCCGCTTGCATGTCTGAAATGGCGGTGCGTAAATTATATAAAAAGGTTGCACAAGCGCCGGTAGCGGTGTGAGTGATCCCGACGCTGCCAGTGACATAACCATTAATAAAATCCGTTGGCATTGAGTTAAGACCTAGGGCTAAATTTTTGGTGCTAACACGTTCACCATTAAGGCGGTTTTTCAGTAAGCCACCGAAACCTTCTTGCTGCATTTGACCAACCATAGAGCCGGAGTACGTGCCGACCATGTCTGGACTAATTTTATCGAGAATGGTGTCCCATTCTAATCCCATTGAGCGAATAGCGTCGGTGGCACCAAAGATAGTCGCTTGTAAGCCACGGGCTTGATAACGGCTATTATACATCGCTTCTGGCTTAAATCCGGTAGGGAATTGACCTGCCGCTTTAATGGGATTATCACGATATGAGTCATGTTTAATGATAATGCTATCGTTAATCTCAACTTTGACCCGACCAGCGTCAAGCTCGGTCACTGTCCATGTGTTGGGTAGTGGTTGTGGTAAATCTCGGGCGCGGGTAGTAAAACAAATGCCTTGTTCGCTCGGCATAATCGTCATTTTTTTATGACAATGGGTGGCATCTGGATCAAAATGGTTGTCTTCAATTTTTCGAATTAAAGTACCGTCTAAAATTTGTTGGCCAAATTTCGCCTCGACTTGATCGGTGGCGATTATTTCACCTAATTGATCTTTGAATTGACCGTCACTAAAGGTGATTAAGTTCATTAAGCTGGCGAGACCAACCAAGGTATCTTGGCGTGCTTGCGCGGTCAGTTTGTCGATGATAATACGGCGAAAGCCTTGATGAAAAGAAGTACGACCTGAAGCATTAATGCCGCCCATGCCCACAATTAGCGGTAAAGAAATCATGAAAAATCTCATTGAAGAAGAAGTAACTTCAGAATATCGCTTTATGACGCCATTTAATTGGTCAAAGTAGCCATTTGTTGTGCTATTCTAGCCATTATTGTCATTTGGTGAGTTTAAATCATGGATCAACAGCCATTAGCGTCGTTTAATGTTGCTTTTTTAGTCTATCAACATGTGCTTGCCACCAGTTTAACTCTGCCGATTGAGATGTTAAAAGCGGGAGAAGCGTTTGCGTTACGTCAAGATCCTAACGTTAGACCATTACATGTTGAGCTGGTGGCACAAACGAGTGACGCGATAAAGTCGCGTGCTGGCATTGCTATTCTACCCGATGTGACCGTTGAGCAAGCCACGACGCCACAGGTGATTATTGCGCCGAGTTTATGGCGCAATCCTCGCCCCATTTTACGTAACAATGAGTCTGCAATTCAATGGTTGTTAGACTGCTTTTTGACCGGAAGTACTATTGTTGGAGTGGGTACTGGGGTCTGTTTTTTAGCAGAGTCAGGGTTACTTAACCAGCGTCCTGCTACAACGCACTGGCATTACTTTGAACAGTTTAAGCGCGACTATCCTCAGGTAGAATTAAAGCCTGAGTTTTTTATTACCCAGTCGAAGGGGATATATTGCGCAGCCAGTTTAAATGCTTTGGCTGATATTATTGTTCATATGATTGAACAAACCTATGGTATTTCGGCCGCGCAGCATGTCGAACGTAATTTCTCCCATGAAATTCGCAAGCCTTATGCCGAGCAACGTTATTTAGAAGGCACTGGCGATCAACACCCTGATGAACTGATCGCCCAAATTCAATTTTGGATGAAACACAATTTAAGTTCAAATGCGACGTTAACCGTGGTGGCTCAGCAATTTGGTTTGAGTCACCGCTCGTTAACCCGGCGTTTTAAAGCCGCAACTAATAGCAGTGCGACCCAATACTGGCAAAAATTGCGGCTGGAAGCCGTTAAGGAATTGTTGGGGTCGAGTAATCTCACGATTCAGGAAATTGCATTTGAAGTGGGTTATCAAGATCAAGGGCACATCACCAAGCTATTTCGTCGTAGCTTGGGGATGTCACCGAAAGATTATCGGGTGATGGTGCGTAAAAAATTATTTAGTCTTTAGCTAAACACTTAACCCGATGTCATGGCTAATATATCAACGACATTAATCGGTTCGTTGCGCAGTACAAAGTCACTTTCTTGGCTCATTCGTGCTAACACTGCCATACGGTCTGCTAGCTCGTTGCCTTCGATATTAGCGTGGGCTTTAACGTGGTTAATGGTTAAGTTTGTTTTTAATGTGCCATAAAGTGCGTAGCATTGCTTGATCAGTTCAAGATTTTTGATTTCTTCGTTCTTTCCTCGAACCCAGCCTTTCTTTTTCCAACCGCTGGCCCATTTGGTTATACAGTCGATCGAATATTTTGAGTCCGATAAAATTTGAACTTGCTTACCGGCGTCGATATATTTTTTCGCCAAAATAAATGCTTCAAGTAATCCGGTTAATTCGGCAGTATTATTGGTGCCTTGAGCTAAGTAGCGACCATACCATAATTGTTTGATTTGTTGTTGCTCATAAATCGCAATACCGGTACCTGATTTTCCTGGGTTTGGTGAACAAGCCCCATCACAAAAAATGGCAATCTCAGCTGCAAATGGAGCAGTGTTAGGTTTACTACTACTTTTAGTGCTGTTGCTTTTAATGCTGGGAGTTCCTGCGCTCTTACTGCTTGGGTTTTTAGCTAACGAGCGATTCATTAGCGCTTTAGTGTAGGTTGATTTGAAGGCGGCCTGCGCTTCGTCAAGTGAGGGGAATCCCATGTATTGGGCATCGCTGCGACCGTCTATTTGTGCCTTGGCTTGAGACCAGTTATCAAACACGCCTGTCGCTAGACCTTTCCAAACAACGTAATGTTTTTTACTCATAGTGGGTTCAATTTCTTGCTAACAATAATTAAGCCAGATGATAGGCTGCTTTATGATATTCGCCAAGTAAAACCTTAAGTTTCATTGGTATTTCTCATGGCTAGCTCAATCGGATAACCACGTTCTTTGGTCAGTTGTTTAGCGCGCTCAGAAATTTGATGCTCGGTGAGGGTTGTGGTTAGTCCAACACTGTTTGAGGTGATTTGTGATGGCCCAATTAACTGTAAGAACAATAATTTTTCTAATATTTGATCGGCGGCAGTTAGTGCTGAAGAGGCTTTAACAATTTCACATCGGGCATAATTATTGTCACTAAATGAGACATCCGCGGCACGTAGTTCAGGGTCATCACCGGGAATTTGTTGAGCGCCAAACAAAGGCTTACCGCCCATGTTTGCACTGGAGAAACTGGGAATAAAATGACTCATAAAATCGATCGAGCGATTGGTGCGATTTAATGCAACATCACTGGGCCATTGTTGATCAATTTTATTGAGGTATTTATCGCTCAATTGTGGCTGGGCGCTGGTGGCGGTATTAGCCACTAATCCTTGTTTAAACAAAGTGATATCTTGAGTCATGCCATGAATCTGAAAATAATTACCCGGGTAGGGGGTTAATTGCGCCATGCCATTAGGCGTACCACGTTCACCATAAAAGATGACTTCCGGCCATATTGCATCGCATGACGGCCAATGGGTCACGTAGGCGGCTTTAAATTCGACCATCCGTTGGCGCTTTTCACCGACGAGATCGTCGATGACTCCGGTGCGAAAACCGCAAGCATTGATTAAGTAGCTACAATGGGTTTTTTTTTCAACATTGGTATTGCTACGAAGAGTCAGTTGCCATTGTTGGTCTTGCTGTTTTATTGACGTGACTTTTTGATTGGTCAATATGTTGCAATTAGGCAAGTTCTCTAGGGCTAAACTGGCAGTAGCCGCTAATCGAAAGACACTTAAACCGTATTCTTGCACCATCACCACAGGAAACTGTAATTGGTCCAAATCTAAGCTTTTCGCGACAGGTATCAACCAATGTTCTAACGTGGTGGGCGGAGTAACAAGTGATTGTTGAGCTAACGATTCAAGTTGGAGTCGTGAAAATAACTTAAAGTAATCGCAGGGCGCACCTAACACTTGATTTGCTGGATCTTGATCGATCAGTAGCTGATATTCACGTTGTAATCGTTGCAGCCGAGGAAATAAATCTTCAGGTGTCCCGCGATCACGACGTGGAACTGCAATGACCGTTGGTCGATAATCTGCGGCTTTAGGGTAAAGTCGCAAAATCTCTATCGATTGCTTTAATAGCGTAATACATTGCTGTTGTGATATTTCGCGGTACAAATTACCGCCAGCATGAAGATGACAAATTGGTGGGCCATTGACGAGACTTGGACCATTCTCAATTAGCGCGACACTTAGACCAAGGCCTGCTAGGCGTAAGGCAATCGTCGAACCTGCAATACCACCACCAATAATGCCAATGGTGTGAGTTGATTCAATGCTGTTGTTAGGAGATTTCGTGGGGGCTTTAGCCATTAAATTTGTCTTCTTTCAATGTGCGACAATTTGTCGCATTCCCAAGTGAAATTTGAGTCTTTATAATGTTGTTATTGCTTATCTAGCAGTACAGAATTTTTGTTATTACGCAATAAGCAGTATGTCACTCAGGAACAATAGGGGATGTGGAATACCCCCTATTTTTTCTCAAACCAAGCAAAAATTCTTTATAAATGCCACTTAATTAAGAAATTAGCATTATTCTCAGTGACGCCACTGATCCCGAATTTGTTTTTCCAGTAAACATACTCAACCCCAACAAATAACTTCGATTTTTCAACCCCAATATGCTGACCAATATCGTATTTTAATTGTGATGTTAAATTATAGCCTGAAGAAAAATTAGCAGAATTAATACTAGAAACCATGTCCATAAAACCATCATAAACCACGCCATTAGCGAATGGGAATGACCAAGCAACGGTTAATTGATTGTTGTTCGCGCCATTGTCGTTGTTACGACGATACAGGTTAACATTGAAAAAAGTGGCACCTGGTACGGCTAAATCAACCCCAACACCGACTAAAAAATTATCAAATTGAGCGTATTTGTCAGACCCAAATTCCCATTGTGGTGTCACATAAGCAGCTTTGACAAAGCCATCTTTAGCCGTGTAAAGATTGTAGCTAACACCAAGCTCACCATAAAGTTCATGGTTATCGTCGTTGTGGTGATGCAGGCGGTCAATAAAAGCAAAAATGCTGCCCCAGTTATGACCACTGGCGTGTTCAATGGTTAAGACACTTTTGTCTGTATCACCGACTTCATAATGACTGCCTTTTAAGGCGGTAAAGCTAGTGTCGCTCCAATATTGCTTGGCACTGACAGACGTTGACAATAATACCGTGGCTAATAGCGCTGAACATTTTTTAAGGGACATCTTATTTGCTCTCATATTTGAATTTTTTATAGTGGCGATTGCTGATGCAAGGCGGAGGTATTCTAAACACTTATTGCTGCAGATGCAGCTAAATTTCACATAAGATTGATTAGTAGTTTGTTGGTTAGGGTTATTCGAGTGCTAGTGGCTTTATAATCTTGTTTGGTAATAATTTTCTTACCATCAATATTTAGTATAACTCCCTGTTTTAAATGAAGGGATGAGTTTATTTCCGATTTTTTAATTAATGATTTAATCGCATTGTCGTTATTGTTTTTTTGCGCTTGGACATCAACAACCATGGCTATTTTTTTATCAACATTTTGTTTTAGTTGTTGTAATAATTTGGTTTTTTTATCACTAGGTTTTAAATGACCAATTTTTTCATGGGCAACTAGTAGTTGTTTTAACTGATCATGTTCCTGTTGCAGCGATTTATTAAGTTGACTAGCTTGTACCCGTAATTCAGGCAATGCGCCGACAATGGTTAAGTAGGTTCTATTGCCGCTGTTACCGCCTAACTCCACCGCTAATATTTTCGCGCCAGCGCTAACATGGCCACCAGAAATAGTGCCCTTGTTACCCGTTGAGTTAGAGACCGTAATATTGCCAAGGGTAGTGACATGACTATGTAGAATATGAGTCGATATTTTAATATCTTTGCCTGCGGTGACTTCACAATATTGGATAAACTTAGCGTCAATAGCACCCGCAGCATTGATAACACAACTGTGTTGCTCTGATTGGTTATTGATTTTTTTACCAAAAATTCCATTTTTCACGATGATACTACCTTGGGCTTCGAGTGTCGCCGAATTGACGGAACCACCAACGGTAATGGTGCCACTAGAGATGACTTTTAAGCCTTCGCAGACATCGCCTGCAATCATCACACTACCGTCGAATCGAATGTTACCAAAGCTAACATCAACGTTATCAACCACTAAAATGTCATCAATAGCCACGGTGTTGTCGCTTAAACGAGGGATCCCGACCCGGCTGGCAATGAGCAGATTATTATCACTACCACACACTTCAGTACCATCACCACAGCAAAACTCTTGGCTTTGTCCTGCGATTGGTGCGATAGGGGTCATTAGTACCGTTGAACCTTCTCGACCCGGCGTTGGCGGGTGACGACGGATTAATTCACAACCCTGTTTAACCGTTAAGATATCACCGAGTTCTCGCATGTTGACCTTACCGTTTTTAGCCGCTTGCGGCTTAATAATTCGTCGTTCCATGGTATCGACTAAAAATTCAAAGTAAGAATCCTCACCATTAATGGCTGCTGTTCCTGAACAGATGTGGAGACGATTTTTTTTACCAGGAGTTGCTGCATTCGCCAGATCTAAAAACTGATCAACTTCATTGTCGCCTACCATTACGGTTAGTTTATTTTGCGACACCGCGATAATAAAATCGGAAAAGCTAATGTATTCACCACCAAAGGGAGCAGTGATGATCGCATAGGCTTTCATTTTGTCATCTGACACTTCAATATTTATCGAGGCATCAATACGTTTTGCGATTAAAATGATCGCTGTTTCGTCGCCCTCTGATGATGGCTCTTTAGTGACAATATTAATTAAATCGGCGGCTTTAATAATATTCTCTTCAATGACAAACATATGTCCGACATCTTGACGGCCGATCAATTGTGATATTTCTACCGCTTTTATTTCAGTAGATTGTGATGTTATTTTTATGGATATTTCACTAAGATTATCGGCGAAAATAAGCGAGTCATCAGCTAGCATGTACTATCAATCCTTAAAAGCTGCTACTCAATGCTGAGTTCGCTAATTTTTTTGGCACTAAAGTGCTAATGTTATTTATTATTTAATAAAATAAACTGATAATGTGATGTTTGGCAACACTTATTTATCAATTTCGACCAAGTCATTTACTGGTTGCTGGATATTTGGGCTGTTTTTAATATAACCCGGTTAATTGAGCATAAAGTAACGGTAATTCATTGGGTAATTGTTGTGCATCTTTAATTTGAATATAACCCTTAGCACCGAATAAATAAGGTAAATATTCTTTTGCATCACGATCTATCGTGATGCAAAAAGGGATCAATCCTGCTTGTTTCGCTTCGATAATCGATTTTTTGGTATCTTCAATGCCGTAGCGCCCTTCATATTGGTCGAGATCATTGGGTTTGCCATCGGTTAGTAATAATAATAATTTTTGGGCATTGGGCCGTTTGCTTAATATTTCAGTCGCTTGGCGGATTGCGCCGCCCATGCGGGTAAATAATCCGGGCTTAATGGTTTGGATATGACCACGAACGCGATTGTCATATTTATCATCAAAACCTTTAATAGTGGTAAAGCGCACCATATGACGTTTTTTAGAGCTAAAGCCATACATCGCAAATTGATCGTTGGTGGTGGCGAGACTTTCACTAAACAAATAGAGACTATCGCGGATCACATCGATAATTTGGGTATTTTCGTCGAGCGATGCTTCGGTGGATAACGAAAGATCCGCGAGCACTAAGGTGGCTAAATCACGGTGCCCCGGTAACATATGTTTATAAAGAGCCGGTTGGCTAGTTTGTTGACCCGTTGCGCGCTCACCTTGATAATTGATATAGGCCTCTAAATCAATCTCACTGCCATCTTCTAGGCCTCTGATCCATTGGCGTTGAGATTGCAATGCTTGAAATTGGCGTCGTACTCGTCTGGCAGACAAAACCAATTGAGGCGGTAATGGTGCGGGTTGTGCGCTGCCACTAACCATCGGAATAACACGGCAATGATCGGGAATGAGTTGGCCTTTTTTATAGTGCCACTCTGGAAATAATTTACCATCACTGAGGATGATATCATCGTCGATGGTACAGGGCAGATCGAGGTCAAATTTAATCCGACTGCCTTTAATTTTATTGCTTTTAGTGACGGTCAAGTGGTCTAGATCGTCAGCCATCTCTGCTGCGTTCTCTAGATCTTCATCGTCGTCTTCACTGCGGGCGAGTTTAAACATTTCCGCAAGAGTGAATAAATCGGTTTCGTGCCGCACCGTGATTAAGCTCGATTTTTCTTGATCACTTTCTTCTTGTTGTTCGGCCTGATATTTTCGCTTGCCCCCTTGTTTGACTTTTCCTGACTTTGACTGCCCATCTTCATCGTTGTCATCATCATTACCGTTGTTGGTTGCACTAAGCTTGATTGGTGGTGTGGGATGAAGCCACAATAATACTGGCATTGACGGAGTTTGAGTTAAGGGAATCCGTTTGATGGTGCCGGGGTTTAGTAATGCCTGACGAATAGCTTGTTCTGCGGCAGCATCTCGTTCTTTGAGTCTATTAAGGTGAGGACGCTGGATAATCACTTGGTTTACTAATTGCTGATATCGATTGGCTAAGCCCGGATATTGTTTCAGTACTGCTAATGTTTTAGCTTGGGCATTTTCAACCCAGTTTAAATGCTCGAATGGCGAGTTATCGATACTGGCTAATGCCGCGAGCCAAAAGTAAAGTTGGCGGTTGAGTTCTTTGCTCGGCAATGCATCAATAGCGCTAGGTAAGCGCAGAGTGTCATCATCGCGCCATGCCAGTTCGATGTGGGTACCGCTACCCGCTATTTTTTGTAGCAGACTTTGTTTCGCACCGTGTTCTAAGGCGTTGGTTTCGGTGATTTTTAGCGCGCCATCACCGCCCATAGCTCTAAAAAATACCGCCAATGATTGGTTTATGTCGTCAAGGTTAACCTGTTGCTCTGGGAAACCTAAATAAGCGACTCTAGAGATAACTCGATGCCACATTTTGCCGATGATTTCTTCCATTTTTTCACCCCTTATATCTATTTGTGTTAGTCAAATACCGCGTAAACCACTTCCATTAATGCTTTAATAATTTCTGGTTCGTCGGTCAGTGGTTCGATTAAACCAGCACGACAAGCATCAATATGACCAAATCCTGCATTGATCAAGGTAGCGGTATACACCAGTAAACGAGTACTTGGCATTTCTTCTAAATCTTGATCTTTGAGATTACGCAAGGCGTTGGCTAAGGCGACTAACCGTTGAGCTAATAAAGCATCGGAGCCCGTTTCTTTTTCAACCACCAGTTGTTCTTGCTCGGCAGGCAAGTAATCAAAAGACAATGAGATAAAACGCTGTCTAGTACTAGGTTTTAATCCTTTCATCATGTTGGTATAACCGGGGTTATAGGAGACAACTAACATAAAGTCGTCGGGCGCATGGAGGGTTTCTCCGGTGCGATCGATCGGTAAAATTCGACGGTCATCGGTCAATGGGTGAATCACCACCGTGGTATCTTTACGGGCTTCGACCACTTCATCTAAATAGCAAATACCTCCATGACGAACAGCACGGGTAAGTGGACCATCACTCCAAATAGTTGAGTTATTCCCAATTAAATGACGACCGACGAGATCTGAGGCGGTTAAGTCATCATGACAAGATACCGTGTGTAAGGGTAAATTTAATTTATGCGCCATATAAGCAATAAAGCGTGTTTTACCACAACCCGTTGGTCCTTTAATTAAGACCGGTAGTTTGTGCTTAAATGCATGTTCAAAGAGTTCACATTCGTTGCCAATCGGCTGGTAAAATGGAGCTGATTCGACAGGGGAGTTAATTGTATTCATGGTTAAACCTATACTAATAGATAAATAAGCGTAATGATTAAAAATAAAACAATGCTATAAAGCGATAATGCTAATCGCCACGGGCCAGCGACATAGCGCAGTCCCATCAAGTGGTCAACAAGCAACTGGGCTTTAATGGCGCCCAAAACCAAGATCACGATTAGCAAGGTTGATGATATATGGAGAGAGGATTCCCCGACTATGACCGCGATCAAGGTCAAGATGATTAAGGCGACCCAAGTGATAAATAAAACGGTATTTTTTGACATCAATATCACCTTAATGGACTAGATAAAGTAGTGGAAATAAGATTAGCCACACAAGATCGACCATATGCCAATAGCTGGCAATGCTTTCCATAATGTTAGGTTCGTGCCATTTGGAAGTCAGGAGTTTGCTGGCGACATAGCACAGTAAACCTAATCCTAAAATGACATGCAGTAGATGAAAAACCGTGAGTAAATAATAAAAAGTAAAAAAACTGTCGGTAGATAACCCAATATCTAAATCGAATAGTTGTTGATATTCCCAGCTTTTAACCGCTAAATAAACCAAGCCAAAACTAACGGCTGTCCACATCGCGTAGGCGGCACGCCGAGATTTTTGTTGTTTAAATAAATTAACGCTTAAGGCGACAAAAAAACTCGCTGATAACAAGGCAATAGTGATGATGCTACCAGCGATTGGATGGAGTTGTTGTTGACCATTGAAAAATAATTCGGGATGAATTTGACGATTAACAGCGTACGTGAGAAAGAGTAGCGCAAATACGCTTAATTCAGCCAGAATTAAGACCCACATCGCAACATCGCCAGGAAGGGGGCTCTTAGTACTAGTGTTTAACATGAGTGCCTCGTAAAAACAGGTGCCTCGTAAAAAGTGGCTCCGAGGAGCCACTTACATAGGTATTTGCTTAACCTTTTAACGTAGCTTCTTTTCCTTTAACAAAGAAGCTAGCAACATAAGTCATTAAGCCAATAAAGAACATCACACCAGCAGCTTCACGTAACCAGTAGAAAATTTGAATTCTTTCTTGAACGACCATAAAATTTTGTGGTGAATCGCCCATTCGCTGTAGGAATATTTGTAAAATACCCGCACCCGTTAAGAACAAAGTGATGAAAACCATAGCGACAGTCATTAACCAGAATGACCACATTTCAACGGTTTGTGATGCTTTTGAATTAGCAGCCGCTCGGCCCCGCATCATTGGCATTGAATATGAAATCATGGTTAATACAATCATCACGTAGGCCCCATAGAATGCCATATGTCCGTGAGCAGCAGTAATCTGAGTTCCATGAGTAAAATAATTTACCGGTGCTAGTGTATGCAGGAAGCCCCAAACACCGGCACCAAGGAATGCCATCACTGCCGTTCCTAACGCCCATAATACAGCGGCTTTATTTGGGTGTTCACGTCGACGTTGGTTAACCATGTTGAACGCGAATAATGTCATCATAAAGAATGGGATAGGTTCCATTGCTGAGAACACGCTGCCAATTAACTGCCAGTATTCAGGCGCGCCAATCCAGAAGTAATGATGACCTGTGCCTAAAATACCAGTGATCAGTGCCATCGCAATAATCATGTATAACCATTTTTCAATAATTTCACGGTCAACACCGGTGGTTTTAATTAATACAAAGGCCAGAATAGAACCCATAATTAATTCCCACACACCTTCGACCCATAGATGAACGACCCACCACCAGAAAATCTTATCGAGGATTAGGTTTTCAGGGTTGTAGAATGAAAAGAGGAAGAATACCGCTAGACCCACTTGACCCATGATCATGATCATAGAGATTGCTGTTTTACGGCCTTTTAACACGGTCATTCCGATGTTAAAGAGGAAACCAAGCGCAACAATGACAATACCGACTTTAGTGATGGTTGGCATCTCTAAAAATTCGCGACCCATGGTTGGTAATAAATCATTACCGGTGATGTGAGCAAGGGTGGCGTAAGGCACGGCTAAGTAACCAATAATGGTTAATACGCCTGCGGCTAAAAATATCCAGAATAAAGCAATAGCCAGTTTAGGACTATAAAGTTCAGTTTCGGATTCTTCGGGGATAAGGTAATAAGCAGATCCCATAAAGCCAAACAGTAACCAAATAATCAATAAGTTGGTATGGACCATTCTAGCGACGTTAAACGGAATCGCTGGAAACAAAAAGTCACCAATGACATATTGCAGGCCCATGACGAGACCAAAAATGATCTGGCCGATAAACAGCACTATCGCGGCAATAAAATAAGGCTTAGCGACGGCTTGAGATTGAAATTTCATCTATATTCTCCTTTAGCCTTGAATGTTTGGTGGCCAATTGGCAGTGTTAACTTCAGATGTCCACTTTAAGAACTCAGCAATACCTTCTAGTTCTTCTTCGGTGAGATTAAATTGTGGCATTGAACGACGGCCTGGAATGCCATTGACTGGGCGACTCATAATGAAACCTTTAATGGCTTCTTTAGAATTACCAAATCGGGTATAAACATTACCTAGCTCTGGTGCAAAGTATGCGCCTTCACCCAGTAGGGTATGACACCCGATACAGTTGTTGTCTTCCCAAACTTTCTTACCGAGTACCACCATTTCATTGATATTTTCTCGATGATCCCGTTCTGGTAGTTCGCGTGTGGTATGGATAGTCAGCCCGACAAATACTAGGAAGAAGAAAAGGCTTCCTCCAAAAAATATATTTCTCGCCATTGACTTTGTAAATGCTTCACTCATAAGGCTTCTCCGTGAGTAGTCAGCACGACTGATTGCTTGTTTATCAAAAATATTTTGATATTCGATGGTTGAACTAGCTAGTCTAAAATATGGATTAGTAGTCTCTGTACTTGCAGTGGTAAATTAATTTACTTCAAGTTGGAATGATTATAAGAACTGTGAAATTTAAACTGGTTGATAAAAATCAATCCTCGAGGATTGCGTGTTGATTGATTTGATAAAAATTGCGCTAGATCATTTTTAGTTAAAAAAATATTAGAGCGTATTGATTTTACGCCTGAATAAGTAATACTATTGCCACTATGTAAATAGTTATCATTTACATAGTGGCAATAAAGGATATATTGTTCTTAACTTTAATTATTTAAAAGGGAAAAATCATGTTTAAAATAGGTACTTATAATGCTATAGAAAAGGCTCTAATTGTTCCTTTACAACGTGATAGATTAACAGGAAATGGTGCAACCCCTTGGTGGGGAGCCGCTACTGTAGGTATAAGCGAGAGACCACAAGTGTTTAAGTTTATGTTCGATACAGGTACAAGATATACTTGGGTGACATCGATAAAATGTGTAACGACAGCATGTGATTTACATGATAAATATAACCCATTAATATCAACTAGTTTTTCGTCCGTAGATAAGGAACCTGTGAAGCTTGATTTTGGCGCGTGGGGTACATTAATAGCAACACTTGGCAACGATATTTTTTTTAATACCGAACATGATAATGAGGGACTATTTACAAACTTTTACCTTGGAGAGAAATATAAAGGCCTGCAGTGGGAAGAGTTAGTTCAAGATGGCTTTATTGCTTGTGGCCCAACACAAAATGGATCGACTTCAGATTTGTTTTTCAAAAAATTATGGGATGCAGGGTTATTATCAGAACCAGTCATATCATATTATGGTGATTTTACTATTGATGGTAGTGCAAGCGATTCCGGCGAGGTTCGTTTCGGAGATACAAACCCTAACCGTTACGATAAAGACACATTAGTCATTTTGCCACATAATCAATCTAGTACTTTAAATTATTTTTGGGTAAGTGATTGTCGAGACATAACGGTAAACGGCGTCTCTATTACCGGAGGCTTTGAGGCAATGATTGACACTGGAGCAAGTACAATAAATGGCGATCCTCAAAAAATACAAGATTTAGTCGAGGCTGTAACACTTAACGGAACTTTACCTATTTCACCTGATGATCCCGATAACTACGATTATCCTGACTTGATTATCGAGATAGGTACTTTTGAAAAAGACGGTAGTAATGCTAGTTTTGTGTTAACCCCTAAAGATTACTTTCAGTATATCGAAGCCGAAGCCGGTGAAGGGGTCTGGTATTTAGGATTGGTAGAAATGGAAGGTTATGAAGGCCGACTAAATCTTGGAGCTATCTTTTTGAATCGTTACCATACAATATGGGAATACGATACATCTATTCCTGGCCTACAGGGTAAAGCACTCCATTTAGCGGAAAAAATAACAACTCCTTTAGGTACTGTAATAGAGTAACATTTAATATTAATACAGTATTAATTAGTGGAGCTGGTTAATAATGCATGTCAGTTAATAGCTGACATGCATTATTTGTTTTTTCAGCGTAGCGTTTTGGTCTAGATTTAACTATCCCGCGCTTCTCGTTCAGGCAAATATCAGACGTCAATGGTGTCTTGTCTTATTATGCAAATAAAAAACGCCTAAAAATTCACTTGATTCATTTTGACAGTACCGTGTAGCACCGTATTACTTTTGACTGATTAACACCGACATTGCTTCATTTCTATTGGTGACTTTGAGTTTGATAAACAAGTTTTTTAAATGAAACTTAACCGTGTAATGCGTGATCCCCAACTCGGC
>SPKZ01016598.1_pt1 | contig 18322 bp, 17 predicted proteins | sample 2456571 | NCBI WGS metagenome assembly SPKZ01 (sample SAMN11192286, study PRJNA482655) | marine metagenome | biome: ENVO:00000447; feature: ENVO:00000244|ENVO:00000211|ENVO:00000569|ENVO:00002023; material: ENVO:00002151; isolation source: ocean water from marine abyssalpelagic zone ...
CCTCTGAGAGAGAGACTAATTTTTTGCCAGACGTGCAAATAGCCTCAGTTTGCCTCGATTTGCTATAGTAGGCGCAACAGCAAAGGACTACGCGCATGGCACGCCCAAATTCGTTCGCATCGATCGTAAAACCGTGGATTATCGACTACTATCGCAAAAACCGCGTCTTACCGAAGGCTAAAGAGGTTCTAAGGGCCTTCAAAGACGACGCTCGCGTTACGCCGGATAAGGGTCGCCGAATCTCGAACATAATCAGCGACCTCAAGCTGAAGCTTAAGGGTGACAAGCACGCTCTAGACCCTACGCCGGTGAAGATCGAAAAGACCCCGGACGAGGAGTTAGAAGGTCTGTGCGAGGTCGACAAGTCTCTCAAGAACCGTCTCAACCAAGTGCGGCAAATGGCGGACCAGTGCGCCGACGCAGCCCAAGAGGGTCGCCCAGACCACCACGGCTACGAGAAACTCGTCAAGCTCGAAGTGGCTTTGGCCGAGAAAATGGAGAAACGCAAGCTCACTCAGGACGATAAGTCCAAAAAAGTCACGCTGATGACCATGGAGTTTGCGATGCAGAACTATGGAGCCGATAGTGACTCAGAGTGACGGCGGAGACACTGTTTGCCGCTTCATGCAGAAGTGTCGCGAAGAGCCTGATTTCTTCTTCCAGAAGGTTCTGGGAATCAAAGCGTGGCATAAGCAGCGCGAAATCGCGGAATCCGTCCGAGACAATCGATACACATGCGTAGCGTCTGGGCACAACGTCGGAAAAGCGCTCTGTCTGGAGACGAAAGTCCCAACACCGACTGGATACAGGCGACTCGGCGACGTAGAGCTGGGCGACCAGCTTATCGCGCCGTCCGGCAAGCCTTGCAATGTCACGTTTGTAACGCCGACAATGACGGACCTGAAGTGCTTCAAGATCGACTTCGGCTACGGCCTAACCGTTGACGCCTGCGAGGATCACCAGTGGGTTGCGCATTTAACGAAGCGCTCCGGTATGAAGCGGATTCCACTCTGGGACGCCACGCCAAAGACCTACACGACACGCGAAATCGCGGAGCACCTTGCGAAATCCGGGTCAGTCGCGTATCTACCGATGGCGAAAGCGGCGGATCTCCCCGAACGCGACCTGCCTGTAGACCCATACGTTCTCGGCGTTTGGCTTGGAGACGGCACTCGCAACACCGGTCAAGTAGGCTGCCAAGACCATGACGTTTGGGACCAAATCGAAAAGCGTGGATACCGGCTCGGCCCGCTCGGCAAGCGTGGCCTCAGCCGCACCGTGTATGGTCTCGTGACGAAGCTCCGAGAGATCGGCGCACTCACGAAAGAACGGATACCGGGAGACTACCTCTTCGCTTCGATTGAGCAACGGCGGGATCTCCTGCGGGGTCTCCTCGACACCGATGGTTCGTGCAATCGAAACAATGGCGCAATCGTGTTCGTGCAGACTCGCAAGTGGATCGCGGATCTCGTCGCAGAGTTAGCCTCTTCTTTGGGTCACAAAGTCAGTAAGGTTTCTGTTAGGAAGTCGAAGCACGGCCACAAAGACGCCTATACCGTGCGATTCTACGCGGACGAGCCTCTGTTCTACATTCAACGCAAAGCTTCCCGCCAGAACGTGCGAAAGCGCAGCCCCGGTCGACGCGATTGGCGAAAAATCGAAAAGATCACGCCGATTGAGTCGAAGCCTATGCGTTGCCTGACTGTCGACGCACCAGAGCACGAGTTTCTGATCACCGATCGGTGGATTCGGACGCATAACACGTTCATCACCGCTTGCATTTGCCTCTGGTTCATCGCCACGCACCCGCAATCCGTGGTTCTGACGACCGCTAACTCGTGGCTTCAGGTAAAGGAGGTTCTGTGGAAGGAGATTCGCAGACTCCACGGTGACGCGATAATGCCTATCGGCGGGACGTTCAAGCCGAAACAGCCGGAACTCGTTTATGCACGCTCGAAGATGATCGGATTTTCGCCTGCGTCTCCAGACGCAGTAAACGGCCACCACGAAGAGAATATCCTCATCGTGTTCGACGAAGCGCAGGGTCTTCAGGAATTCGAGACTTGGGATGCCTTTAGTTCGATGATGTCGTCGGGTAACGCTAAGCAGCTTGCGATCGGAAACCCGCTCTATGCGTATGGGCCGTATTACAAGAAGTTCAAAGATCCGAAGTGGAATTCGATTCAAATTAGCTGTCTCGATCACCCGAACGTAACAAATCGCGATTTGATTATCAAAGGTGCGGTGACTCATGATTTCGTCGAAGAACTGGCGCAAGACCCGGTTCGTGGAAAAGGGAGTCTCTATTGGGACACCCGTATCGCCGGGATTTTCCCGAAGATATCGGCTGACGTCTACATGCCGCAGAACTTTGTGCAGCGTTGTATTAACTTGCATACTCGCGATAACGGAGCCCCGGCTCAAAACTTCAAGCCACTTCCCGGATTCTGGGCTGGTGTCGACGTAGCCGGTAAAGGTGACGACAAAACGGTTGTTGCGATATTGGAACAGGGTATTCTCACTCGCTATGAGGCGCTGCCTCGACTTTCGATTAAAGAGCAGGTTTTGCTTCTCATGACGCTGACCCGCAGTCACGGAGTCCCGGACCAGCACGTCAATTACGATCCGCATGGTGGTGTCGGCGCCGAGTTCGGTCGTTGGTGCTTAGAGTTCGAATACGCAGCTACACCTGTCGGGTTGAGCCCAGACCCTATCGGCGATTGGGGCTTCTTCTTCGGTTTCGCGCACCAAGCCCCGTTCCACTTCAAGAATCGCAGGACGGAACTCCACTGGACGTTACGCAAGTGTTTCGAAGAGTGCCGATTGTCGCTAACCGAAAAGATGGCGGAACGCTTCGCTATCGAGGCGTGTGAACTCAAGTTCGGTCACTGGAACGAAGACGGTGCGCTGTATATCGAGTCGAAGGAGAAGTATATAAAGCGTGTCGGGCATTCGCCGGACTTCAACGATGCACTGGTTCTCGCCATGAATCGCAACATTAAAGCGACTTCTCTGCACATTGCCGCAGCGCGTCGAAGCAACGCCAAGGCATTTAACCCGAAGACCGTTCCGACTCCAGACGCACCGGACGATTGGCGCTGATTACTCGTCGCACCAGATATCGACAGTTTCTCTGAGGATCTCTTCGAATGTTGCTTCAGGTATCCGCGCGAAGAAGAAGTGCTCGCTGTCTGCGGCGTGGTCGTCCGTGTAGGGCTCGCCGTCGACGTAGAACACACCGTCTACGTCGATTGCGTCTGGGACTATGTTCTCGTCGATGACGAAGCCCACGAGGTATACCGAAGTGCCTTCCTCCTCGTCGAGATACTCTTCGATTTCTACGTTGCGAACGACGTATGCGGACTCGTAACGGCGCTTGACGAAGGACATGACCGCTAGGTAAATGTGGTAATTCCACGTTTCGTAGACCACTACCGGCGTTTCTTCGACCAGCCTTTTCCGCATCTGAGAGGGGTCCGTGAACGGCGCGGTCGCCACTTGCCCGAGAGCGTCGAGCCACTCGTAGGCCGCGCTCCCGAGACACTTTTTGACGATATCGAAGAGAAGTCTTCCGTCGCTTTTGCTGATGCGCTTGGTCACGTCTGCACCTGAATCTGGTTCTGCACGGGTGGCGGCGCGTAAACGCCTTCCTGCGCAGGAGCCGGTTCGGTTGGAGCAGGAGCACCCTCGTCGCCCGACGCGCGGACATGCCCGCCGCTGATCGGTTGACCAGCCTGCGGAGCGTGAACGGCGTTCGGGCTGTCTGGTTCGACTGGCTTGATCGACAGTTTCTCGTAAGCGTCGTCGCGATCGACTGGAAGGCCGAGAGACTGTGCGATCTGAAGTGACTTGCCAGCGGACTCAGTATCGAGGGCGGAGCGTCGCGCTATTTCGAAACGTATGTTCAAACGCAACTCTTCGAGCGTCCAACCGAGGGCCTCAAAGTGGAATCGGTTGTGGACGAACACCGCTTCGAGCAGGTCGTCCATTGCCAATTCTAGCACATTTCGGTCGAATGTCAAGATATCCGGGTCGACATCGATCTCTGTTTGCAAATCGGTGCGGCGTCCGAGGATTAACTCGTTGAACTCCTTGTCGATACGTTCGATCATGTCCATAACGGAGCGGTGCCCAGAATCTGGACGCTCTAGAACCGTAACGGTCTGGCGATCTTGAACGACGAGGACGTGACGTGAAAGCATGTTCGAAAAGGACTTGGCGAGTTCTTCGTGTTGACGCTGGCGTTGCGAGAAGCCTTCTGTCCCGTTAGCACCCGGTTCGACGTTGAAGTCGATATCCGGCGGCGTCGTGATGACCGTTTTGCCATACGCCCAACCTTCCGCACCTTCCATAGCATAGATGCAGAGGTGTGTCAACATATACCACTTGTGATAAATGGCTCGCATGAGACCATGGCCGTAGCCTAGATCCTCTTCCTCTTCGCCGCTCTTCGCCCAGACGTAGTCGATTCGGCGCAGCCCGACTGGGGCCATAGGTGTATCGAGGTAATACCAACGGAAATTGTAGAGGTCTTGGATCGCCCAGCGCCACTCAGCGGTCGGGTTGGTCGGGTCTTCGTGGCCTTCGTGAACGCGATGGATTCGCCAACGTTCTTTGCCGACGTCAACTAGCTCCGTAGGTAGCCACCAGTGTCGGGGCATGTAATCACCGCTGAGTTGCACGTTCTGAATGCAACCGTTGATACGCGCAGTAGCGAAACCTCGCAGTGTAGCCTTTCGGGACAGCGTGCGCAAGGCGATAGGTAATCTTTTACGAATCTTTAACAATAGGTGCTCGACGAGCGAGGCGACCCCACGCATAGAGGGGTCTTCAGCAACAATCGACCAATCGGCTCCGACCGCACGCATGGCGCGCTTTTCGATCTTGCTCGCGACGATCGGTTCAGCGTTGACCTTCTTATAGGCTTCGTAGTCTTGTTCGAGCGCGGCGTCTGGGTCGATGATGTAACGCCGACCACGGAGTAGCCACGGTGTAATACGGTGCGCGTATTCACTTGAGATCTGATCGAGTGCTAGACTAGAGGGATCGGCGTTACCGAAACCTAGTGCCTCGGTGGGTATTGTCCGAGTCATGGCAACCTAACTTTTTTCTTAAGAGTCTCGGTAAGTGTGGTATAGTATAGCACGAGTCGGAGTAACTATGGAAAAATACCGAACCGAAGCGCTCGACAACGATCTATTCAAAGTCCTGTCAGTTCCTATTTTCGCGGAAGGTGAGCGGATGCTCCCTAACGGCGAGAAGGTTAAGTGGACTCGCAAGGATCTCGAAGAAGTCGTCAAGCGTTTCAAAGCCGCTGATTACAGACCGCCTATCTTCGTAGGCCACGCCGATGGTGAGACACGCTCTCAAGGTGATAGGCCCGCGTTAGGTGTCCTCTCTGACATCCGCATCGCTGAGTTTCGCGAAGGTGGAAAAGTCAAGTGTGGTCTCGTCGCGGACTTCATGAACGTCTCCAAGGATATCGTCGACGCTTTAGAAACCGATAGATACCCCGGACGGAGTATCGAGATTGGCGACAAAACTCGCAGAGTCTACGGTCTCGCGTTGCTAGGTCGCACCGCAGCTCACTACGAACTACCGCAGCGATCGCTCTCCGAGGAACACGACGTCGTCCAAACATTCTCGTTCAACTTCGAAACAGAGGCATACGCTATGAATCCACCGCCATCACCCGCTCCGGCAGCTCAGCCGCAGACCGCACCTCAAGCGGCACCAGCGCAGCCGGGCCAAGACCCGATGCAGATTCTACAACAGATCGCCAAGTTGCTTCAGCCAATGATGGCCGGGGCACAACAACCAGCACCTCAAGCTGCTCCAGCCGCGCCAGCACCAGCCCCGGCGCAAGGTTCAGCTTCGAAATACTCGGCTAACACCGACGAAACTGTAACCGAAACGGAGACCGACGTGAGCGACGAATCCGCACGTATTGCAGAATTGGAGCGCAAGATTGAGCTTCAGGCCCTCAAGATTCAAAGCTACCAAGCGAAGATCAAGGAACTTGAGTCAGAAGGCCAGACTGCTAGCGAAGAAGCTGAGAACCAGAAGTTCAAGGCAACTATCGCAACTCTTGCAAAGGAAGGATACGCAGTCGACGAGGCACGCTTCGCTGAGCATGTGAGCAAGTTCAGCCTCGAAGACGCCGCTGATATCGTCCGTGCTGGACCAAAAGCACCTGTCAAAACGGCAGTCCCTTCGAACGAAACACGTCAAGAGGTCGCTGCGCTCAACCCTAAAGCGGACAAGGGCGAAGCCGCCGGACTCGATTTCTCTCAATACGGTGCCACGTCTCCTGAGCTTCAAAAATACGCTCTCCAAGGCGCAAAATACTGGGACGAAATCGACCCTCAAGGCGCCAAGATTACTTACGGATCACGCGATGAGTGCATTGCTCGTCACGTCAAATACAAGATGCTACATAACCTGAGCTAAGGGAGCCAACATGGCAGCACGAGAATTTAACAAGGTCGGCGTCGGGAGGCTACCCAGCGAAGGCGTAGCTTACGAGAAGGTTTCCAGCTCTTCTCTCGCTGGCAAGGAACTTGTCGGTATCCACGTTGCGGGATCGGACAAGGGCAAGATCGACCGTTACGTCAAAGACAACCCGAACATTCGCTACTTGGGTATCTGCAAAGCAGCCAAGAGCGTCGACACGGACGCCGATTCCGCAAACTTCAACGAAGCGATCGTTATCGAAAACGGATCGGTTATCGGCCAAAGCGGCGAAGTCACAGTCGCTAACTCAGCTTCAGCTAGCCCGGGCGACCCAGTGTTCGCCGGAAGCCACTTGCTGACTAGCCTCGACGTCGATCGTTCCGATATCGACCAAGAGCAAATCGGCGTCCTCGTCAAGCAGGTCGGCGGAGCAAGCACTACGAAGTGGTCAGTTTCGCTGTTCCCTTCTCGCTACGGATTCCGTCCGGGTGCTAAGGGTTACGCAGTCGGACCTAAGACGACCCTAACCGCAGACGGCGCGATCGCTCAGACCGCTTACGGCCACGACGGAGCATACATTGTTCTGACAGGTTCGTCAAGTGCGCAGATGACACTCGCCGATCCAATCGCTTCTGAGATCGGAAACCGTATCGTTATCCACCGTGTGGGTGGGACCGGAACTCACGATGTCGACTTCAACGACGAAGAAGGCAGCGCAGACACCATTGCATTCGCCGCTGACGAGCGTTTGGTCCTACAGGCCATTAGCACAGACGGCTACAGAGTTGTAGGCTAAGGAGAAACCAAATGCCAGCAGTAAGCCCAGAGCTAAGCGCAACCCGTATCAAGGGCGCCATGACGAACTTCATGGAAGCTATGCGCAGACGCTCGAATCAGGGTCAACCCGCCAAGATCAAGAAACTCATGGCGACTGTCCCTTCGGAGAACAACACTCGCACCGAGACATTCATCGTTCTCGAAGACATGCCGAACTTCAACCGTTGGGACGACGGTCAAGCTCGTGAATTCGGCGACTTCGGCTCTTACAGCCAGTCGTTCCCGATCACTCGCTTCCAGCTCTCGCTCCAGTGGGAACGCCAAGACGACGAAGACTCGCTCGTCAAGATCACAAAGTTCCTCACCGACGCGGGCGACAAGTATCCGTTGCTCAAGACGAACATTTTCTTCCAGATCCTCTCAGGTTCTGCGAATCCACGCCTCTTGAAGAACATTCCGAACTGTCTCGACGGTTTGCCACTCTTCAGTGCGGCTCGCACCTTGTTCGGTTCGAAGGGTAACATCGTCAGTGGTTCAGGCGTCACAAGTGCGGCAAAAATTCAGCGCGACCTCAACCAAGGCGTATTGCGTTTGCAGGGTCTCCGCGACACCCACGGCAACCTCTACCACAGCGAAGATATCCGCGACAACGGCCTGTTGATCGTTGGTCCTAGCGAACTGCGTGAGTCTTTCGACAAGGCGTTTAACGTCGAATACCACGGCGACGGTAACGGTGCGACAGAACAAAACTACGTTAAGACGAGTTATGGTAAGATATCTCTACTTACCTCTTCACGCCTGTCGGGTAACGATTGGTATGTCTTCGCGGACGGTCTCGAAGATATGCAGAAGCCGATTTTCGAAATCCCACGCACGGACCTCGGTGGACTCGAAGTTCGCTACTGGGACGAAACCAACTCACGCGAGATGTCGATGAACTCTAAACGAGAGTTCCACGCCACCGTCAAGGTTGGATTCGGGTGCTCGAACAACTTCGCAGGCGTCAAAGTTAGCAACTCATAAGGTGCTTTCCTATGCCTTCGAAGACAAAAACGAAGCAAACCGCTCCGGCAGAGGACAAAGTCGTTTCTCTGTCGGCGCTCTCGAACGCCGAGATCGACGCAGAACTCGCACTTGACGAAGACATTGTATCAGTTCGGACTTGGGTTAGCAAGGGCGATCTTGCCGACGCTCCGATCGCAAACCACGACGTTTGTGGGATCTCTTTTGTCAGCGAGTTCGAGGCTTTCGACCCAAGGACTCAACGCAAAGAGAAGCGTTACGTCAACACGTTGCGCACCCAGAAGCGCCGTGTCGAGGAAGTCGAGCGTCGTCTCAAAAACAGTTTCGTTGCGCTGCGCTACCGCTTCAACCCGAATACCGGCAAGGTGTTCAAGGACGAGTGGCAAGCGGGCGAGACGATCCAATGTTACACCGACGACAAACGCGCCGAATACTACCGTCGCAACAAAGACATCGTGAGTGACACAATCGGCAAGATCGGTGAGTATCGCTGCCTAGCCGATTTCTTCAGAATCGAAATCACGGAAGACGACGACTCACTCGGAACTCGTATGGTCGAACGCATGGAGAACGAAAAGCTCCGAGCCGAAATCATGAAACTCCGTGCCGAATTGAACCAGAAAACCGAAAGTTGAGGTGAGCCATGAGCCGAATCAGCCGCGCGTCAGCGCAAGAACTCCTCGAAACAGCCCTGCTAGCCTCCCCTAAGCAGGTTAACGTCACAGCCGGGTCGGATGCCGACTTGCTCGATGCGGACGCCGACAAGACCCCAGTGGTCGCCAGCGGCGTGTTAACCGCTGCCGGAACTGCTATCGCCGAGATCCGTGACACAGACGACAAAGTCCTCGCCACGTATCACCTCGTCGCAGGTCAACCGGTGTATATCAACGCGCCGATTGTCGGAACTGCGGGCAAAGGTATCAACGTCCGAGCACAGACCGGTAACGTCGCAGCCGTGCTGAACATCGCCGACGACGTGAAACTTGACGGACAAGGCGACTGATTTAGCCGCCGAGTAACACAGTCACTCTTGTAGCGCGGCAGCAGTCCGCGCTGCTTTAGTATATGGAGGCACCATGCCGTTTATCCCAAGCATCGAACGACCCGACGACGAGGGGCGCAAACTTAACAGTAACGCGCTATTAACGCACAACGGACCCGACACCGAAGAGTTTCTAACACGTGATTCGTTGGCTATCAACCGCGCTTCCGTTAAGTGTCGAGGACAGGACGTGTATTGCGTGGTCGGCACGGTTTCTAGCGGCAACACCGTCGTTATGCAGTTGGCTTTCTACGACGAGAACAACAAGTTGTGCGATGTTTCACCTAAAGCGACGTTGACTAGCGGTCTCCCTAGAGCGGCGCTGACAGCCTCGGGCGGCACGGAGAACAATAGATACCTCACAGAGCCGTTTATCTGGCCCGCCAACGATAGCTACAAGGTTATTCCGTATATCGTGTCTATGACTACTTCGGAACATATCGACGTTTTCGTGTGGGGCCAAAGCGAGGAAGTAAACGCATGAGTGCAGGTAGAATCATAGGGCTCTCCGAAGGCGTCGTTAAACGCCTCTTAGAGACTCTGGGCATTACGTCGGGCGGGGTATACTCTGCCTCGGCGGGCGGCGCTGGGTATACGCATAAACGCGGCCTCCGGGTCGTCCAAGGCGACACGTCGGGAACCGTTGACGCTGAGGAAATTGCGCTGCGTGAGGTAGCGGCCGGTGCAGACGCTAACCCTGTAACATGGGGCTCCGGAATCCGCACCGTGTCTATCGATTCGTCGATCGTATTCGCCAAAGTCACGACCGGAGAGAACGGGTTTACCGCAAGTCCCGGAAACTCGACACTGTGGCGCGTGTTTATCATGGCGAAAGACTCGGGAGCACCTGCGGTTCTCTGTTCACCGATGGACAACGCGGCCGCACTCAAAGACGACCTCCCAGTGTCGCAAGACATACCGGCGGGATACAAGTATTTCCGTCAGATCGACACGCTCTACGTCGACTCGTCCGGTAACTTCGTCAACACAGATCGCAACGGCGATTGCGTGACTCTGGACGACCCAGAGGCGATCTACACGACTGCGTCGATAAGCACCGAGCAAGGTGACGCTCTGCCCGCGTTGTTGCCGCGAGGCTGCACGAAGCTATGGCTTTCGATGCTGTCCACGACAAACACCTCTTCGGACATGGCCAACGCTATACGCTATCCAAGCGGTAACTGGATGCAACACCAGTATCAAAACATCGGCTTCAACGCCTACAGTGATGCCCCGACCGGTATGCAAGGCCCCGCCCCGGTTTGGTTTCCGTGGGACGGTTCTCACGGAGATATCCAGTCTAAGTCGACCAAACCGTCTAACGGGTCGACAGGGTCTCAGTCTCTGTTCCTTAGCGGTTGGGAGTTGCCAGTATGAACTTTAGTTACGTAATAGATCCCGACACTCGTGAGCTAGTCTACGGGACTCGCCGCGTGCGCACTGTCGAGAATGAAAACAGTTACTACTGGAGCGACGACAAATCACTCCGGAAAGGGCGTTGGGTTCTCGGTGTTGACGACACCCCTCACCGTCTCGTTCCGAGTGACTCGGACGCCGAAAGCGTCATGTTGCGGATCAACCACGCACCTAAGCTCGTCGCCGAGATTAGTGCGCTCTTGTCGAACGACGTGCCGCAGGACCAGCAGGTTGCGCTCATGAGCCAGATTATCATGATCGGCTCTCTGCTCGTGCTCGGCTCGTATTCGCACGCTCTCATGTTCGTTCGCGCGGAGATCGCAACAGGCGGCCACCCAGCGGAAGCCGCAGCAGCGTTGCTCAAGGTCGAAACGAAACTCCAAGCTGAGATTCAGGAGTATTACGATGGCGAGTAGCGTAGCAGATTTCTCGCCGTTGCTCAAGGGTCGAATGGAGCGCAGGCTCCGATACTTGACAACGGACGACACGACGCAGGGGGCGACTCTCCCAGCGATCGACGACGACGTGCTCGGATACGCGATTCAGGACGCAATCGGCTACTTCCGGTTGAACGCCCGCCGCGACCCGGATCACACTAACTTCACGGATCTCGCGATCATGGTGAAGTGGACGATCGCATGTCTCGGGACGTATAAGGCGCTGAGCGGCATCAACATTACGCAAGAGCGCAACGAGGCCCGACTAGAGAGCATCGATCTTCGAAACTCCATGACGCCGGGACCGACGACCAACAACGAAACAAGCCGCTCCGATCGGACCAACGGTGGGAACACCAAGGTCTACCCAGACTCAGATCGCCGCAATTTCCACGGATACCTACCCCGGAGTGGTCGTGGGCGGCGCTACAGTGACGGAGGAAGTTGGTGACGTTGCAGACCGAGGTCGAGGATTATCTCGTAACGGATCTCTTCACCCTTGCGGAGACCTCGTTGCGACTCCAGTCGGCTAGCGCGGTCTACCTCGACCGCCGCGCAAAAGTCCACCGTAGCGACACGGAAATCCTCGTCCACGTTCGGCGCGGGAATCCGCAGTTTCGCCGCACTGGACGAGCCGTCATTATCCAAGCTACGATCGAACTGTTCGTAGCGACATCCGATCCATACGTAGACCCAGAGAATCGCCCCGAGGACAGGCTACGAGCGACCACTGAGTTAATCATGGAAGCTTACGACGCAGACCGAGGGGCGGCTCGTTTTTCGTCTAACGTTAGCTACCCAGTCGATGTGGTAGAATGCTACGAAATCTCAGACTACGACGAGTTCCCACCGAGCTTAGACGACCGAGATTCCCGCACGCACTACATTAAGAGACTACAGGTTCTAATCCATGCCTACGAAAATTGAGCGGCTCCAAAGTGACAAACATTTTCTACAGACGGCTCTTAAGGGCCTTATAATAGCTACCACACTTCACCTAGACAACGTCGAAAAAGCACGCGTCTCCGAAAGCAAGTTAAACACGGCCCTCGGAGCCTGCAACAAACTGTTAGGACAGCAAGATGAGCGAGATCGCCAGCAAAGCGGACCTGAACGACGCACTCCAGAAGGTCGGCCAGTTCGTCGAGAGGGAGCGCCAAGCGCTGACAGAGCCGACTGAATACGCGACGGAGAACACGGGTAACGCCCTCGACGACCTCTCGGCGATCGTAGCCGACGCTAGTTTCGTAGGCGGGGACTCGTTACAACGAGCCGCTCGAAACACACGCGCGTCGAAAGCCGCGTTTCTCAAGAAAATGATCGTTGACCTTTATACGGCCATTCTCTACGGATACCTCAAAGCCGCTGGATACCCCGATACAGGCCGTTTAGACGCCACCGCGTTTCAGCGTATTCGTGAGTATATGGCGGACGGCACCGCAGCGACCGTGAAGAACCGTAACATTACCGTCGATTCTACGATCGGTTCGCAGGTCGGGACTGGTGCGCTAACCTACAGAGTCTGTGATACGGACGCATACGGACGCAAACTCGAAGCGGTGTATCCGGGTAAAGTAAAGGTTCGGGCGATTGCTACGGGCTCTACCGTTCCGCATCTACGTGAGCGAATCGAACTCCGCTCCGAGGCGCAGATTGACGCGCTTAGCTACCGAGTGAGCGGTGAGGGTAAAGTCCCGACAGGTAGAACTCGCCGCCGCGAGATTCAGATCGAAAACGCGGACCGTGGCGGGATGCGCAACTTAAGCTTCGATTCGCAGAGCAGCGAAGCGGTTCTCTCGACGCCGGGCGGTTGGACCGTCGACACGCTCGCGAACGTTACTGTCGTAGACGACGGATACCGAGCTTCGGTCGCTGAGAAAGCTCTTATCGACGCCGGGACGATTTCGAACGGTCTGTTGTGGCGCGCTACTAGCAACGTGGTTATTCAGCAGAAGCTTCGCGGTGTCGTTGACAACATTTGCTACGACGGTGGCGTGTGGGTCCGCAGAAACACTGGAGTTACGGCTGGGACACTCACGTTGACAATCGGCGGTGTAACAGTTACACAGAATCTCGCCAGTCTCACTGCCGGAACTTGGACTCTCGTAGCGCTGCCTCTCGACGAGAACAACTGGGCTCGTCAGATCAAGAGCGGCGAAGACTTCAAGATCGCTATCACCGGCTACACCGGAACTACCGCAGGCGTTGACCTAGATTCGGCGTTCTTCAATCCGATGCAGGAACTCAACGGTCTTATGTGGAACGTCATTCAGGACGGCACGGCTCTATCGGTCGATTATGAGGGCGAGTTCGAGCACGACACACCGGACCAAGGTTACATTCAGCAGCACATGCTAGTCGGTTTCGGTGACGACGGTGCCGCAGGTCGCAACGCTTTCCTCAACTCAGCAGCTTCGCCGACTATCGCCGAAACGGGTTTCTAATGCCACGCAATTCCTCGGGTAGTGGCAACGGCAGAGGAACCGGCGGACCTATGGGCACCTTATCGGCCCAGCAACAGGTCCAACTCCTCGAAAAAGTCGTTGCGTTGCTTGAACAACAGCTCCAGCACGATCAGCAAGCCGCTTCCGGTGGGGTAGGTGCTCCGTGGAAGGCTGATGGCGGGCCGCAGCCCAGACGTTTCGGCCCCTCACCGCTCCGGCAGCCGGGCGGCGGCTTCTCGTTCAGCCAGTTCAAAGAGGGTCTCGGTCTCACGGGTGGCGGGCGAATGCTTCGTGGCCTTGGGGCCGGTGCCTTCAACATGGGCTCGGCAGCTACGACAGCGGGCGGTTTGGCCGGTGGCGCCGTAGGTGTAGCAGCGTCTATCGGCGTCCAAGGGGCTCAATTCGCAGCTTCAGCCGGGCGGATCTACGCGGACGACACGATCTCGCACGGTGAGAAGAACGTCCGGTTCATGAAGTTTCTCGGCGAGCGTCTCGGGGGTCAATTCGGCGGCGATATCGCGGAGATAATCCGATTCAAATCGGGGCTCGCTCTCGAAGGCCGTGTCGACGCCGCGACTCGTGGCGGTGTTCGCGGTTTCATTCGTCAACAGGCCGGTCTAGGTAACGAAGTCTCTCAAGAGGAACTCTCGAAAATTGCGGACGCATATCAGCAGCAGAAGATCCGCGAAGAAACTTCAATGAAGACGTTCCTCGAAAAGACCTACAAAGACAAGTTCTTGACGTCTGAGTCTACGGGCAAGTTCGAGGAGGGACTCAAAGAAGCGACTAACAACGTTCGTGGTTTCACAGAAGCGCTTAAAGACGCTCAAGACGCTATCGATCGCAACCGGAGGAACAAGTGACAGCAAGACGCACCGCTGCGATCGCGTATGGAGATTCGAGCGATCGCACGAGCTACGTCCTTATCGGGGGCGATACCGAGGATCTATTCCTCCACGACTGGAGCGTCACCGAGCTGTATAGCGACTTTGCTTACACCGTGACGTTTTCGATTCGCGGAGTCGGCGACACTGAAGCCGCACGTTCCAGCGACTTCCGGTCGAAAATGGCTCTCAAAGACAAGCTTTTCTCCAATTCGCGGAGCCTTACAGTTGCTTCGGGGATTCAAGAGGAACTCACCGTAACGACGATCAATTTCGTGTCACCTAGCGAGTATATCGAGGTCACAGCCTCGTCTGGTTCGTTTCCGTTCGGTTGCGAAGGTCAGTTGCTCGTAGTAGGTGGTTCGGTGCTTCGGATTTTCCAGAGAGACGCTTCGACGGTCGTCCGGGCCTACGGAACTTCAGGAAGCACCTCTCTGACGCCCGTAAACGGGGTCTCAGCGCATTTACTTCGAACTATCGACGAAACAGACGAAGCTAACCGAACACGCGGTTACAGGGCTCGTGTGAGCGTCAGCGACGCCGGAGTGCAATCGGACCACAAAACGAAACGCACGTTTCGCGCCGAGTTCCGATTCACGCGCCCCGCTGACGACTCGCGTGATAGCGGGCGACTCCTCGCCGACTACTTCGTTGACGAAGACACAACCGGCCTCAAGACGATCACGTTTACCGGCGTCTACACGGCGCTCGGAACGTCCAACGCCCGTGCGATCTTTGAGTCGAACTTCGCGGCTTGGCGAACGTCGATTCTGGGCACGTTTACCGGCACGTTCCAACAGAACGGTAAGGTCCAGTATCGAATCGACGACGAAGGCGCGTTGCTAACGTTCACGGCGATCTACTTCGAGCTCAACGAACGCGAGACGATATCGGACTTTGATTCGGATCTCCTTTCGGAGCAGTCGCTGAGCATGATGCGCGTCAACGCTTATCGGTTCGGTCGCCCGGACGAGATCCCGCCCGCCAAGCTCCTAGTGCGTTACAATATCCGCGTCAACAAGTCCGTTACGAACGACGATTACCTCACGGACCTCTATAAGAACACGATTCGCCCTCACCTGTTCGCGCAGGTCCGAGCGAAGAACGACAACGCGAAGTTCATAATCGAACTGGAACGTCCCGACATCAACCCGTCGCGTAACACGATCAACGTGTATCTCGAACTAGAACTCGTCGAACCGGGCGCAAGCACGCTTCTGTTCTTCAAGCGCAGTGTCGCATACAACGTCGATTCACGCAAGGTCGACAGTGAAACTTGGGAGACGGGCGCGGGCGGGCGTCACAAAATCGTTGCCTTCACGCCTTCCGAAGCAATCAATGCTGCGGTTACGATCGTCGAAGTGCGCCGCAACGTGCAGCCCGATATCGTTTACACCAGTGACGATCTATCGCGCAACTCGGCTGCGCCAAGCTCGGCGGAACTCATGCCCCAAGACACGGGGTCACTGTTCCAAGCGCCGGGCAGACCGCCCGCGCCTGATACGCAGCTCGGCAGCAACGTTCAGTGGCAGTGGCGCGGGCATGTGTTACTCATGGACGAGGATTTTCGGGGCGGAAACAACGACTTCTACGGCGCGGTTTCGGGTGCGCTCGAAGGCGACTCGATCTTCTCAGCAACTCTCGTGGCACGGTGGCGTTGGGCGGATGAGACGTTGCTGCCGAATCCTAGCAGCGCGGCGCCTACGCTCGGGCAGTTCACGCCGCAACCAGCGGTTAACTTCGTCTCGCAAGGACAATTACCGGAGCTACCGAACATATGAGCAAGCTAATGGGCGTCAAGCTCTCGCGAATGGACGGCGAGCTTGAAATCGTTCTCAACGGCGGATTCAGATTCAACTGGAAGCTAACGACCGGAGGAGCCCCGCATAAAGGCTTTTTTCCGGTCGACGCGATTCAGGACGAGAAGATTCGCGCCGCACAGCCATTCACGAGCCGTTGGAAACTGACGTTTGAATACGATTCAGACTCCGTCGAGTTTACCGACCTGTTCCTGATGCAGCGTGGCCGAATCGTTCAGGGTAGCCACGTCGTGTGGCACATTGTCGACCGCCGTTACGTGATCCAAGACGCAATGATCGACTCGGATTTCAACCGGCTTCGCACGCAAAACGGATTCATTCGAAACTCTGGAATCCAGACTAACCCGTCCCTAACACCGTTCCAACAAGTCAGAATCGAATCGTTCATTGGCGCGACTCTCAAGCAACAAGGCGCTGACGATTTCGCGGGTGCTCGTGCTCCTGGAACCGGCGTAGAACCTTGGACAGCGCTCAGTGCGCTCAGGTATCTATTGACCGGCGCGTATTTCGACACGTTCCTCCGATCCGCAGTTTCGCAGGAAATCACGACAACCACGGTCGATCGCAACGTCGTGGCCGCGCAGTTCTACGGACTCTTCGCACCGGACGGTGTTGGGTTTCGCTTCGGGCCTATCGCGGTTGAGAGTGACGTCGTCGACAACGGTTATATCCTGAAAAACTGGAATCCACAAGGTTCTTATCGTAAGGCTATCAACACACTGGAGCGCTTAGCCCACGTCGTCGTCTACGTGCGCCCGAACGGCCAATTTGCGATCGCCCCGGCGGACCCGAGCCGTGCTAATGCCGCGCTTCAGCAATACGGTTGGTATGAGCGAAGCGGCGGAATTCCGAACCTCCAATACACGCACCCAGCAGCCCCGAAAGTCTATCGTCGCTACTTCACGACACGTCGCGAACACCGTTGCGAATACGACGAATGGTTCGATAGAAACAATGTCCACCCGGACCCTTCACTCGGCTTACCTAACACGGACCCTGCGGTGTTCGGTGGACCTAACGGACTCTACGACCTGCGTTCGCTCGAACGCACTCCAGAGGACGTCCTGTTTCTAGAACCGGTGCTGCGCTTGCCGCAAGACACAGCTTCGTTCCAGAAGGGGCAGTGGGTCACGCTGCAAGACGCTTTCAACGAGTGGAACGTCGATACGTCGAACTTCCCGAGACCGTTGAAGGAATTAGATCACCCCTTCTCGCACAAGACTTTGCAGGATCTTCCGCCATGGGCCGGGACGGCGCTCGCTTCGTTGTTCCTGCGCGATCGCGACCGCCTCGGATTCCGTAACAAGGTGCTCGAAGCTCGTATCTCGACGATGTATGACTACCGCAAGTTTTGGCGAATCCCGGAAGCTTATCTCGACTCTATCACGTCGTGGAACTTCGAACTTGCGTCTATCTTCGCAACAACGACACGCTCTCGTCAACCGAGCCCAGTGTGGTGCGACTATTTGACGTGGGACTCTGTGATCGACAAGGCGAAGGGCGAAGAGCTGGACCCAGAAGAGGACGGTCAAGGCTACATCCGCAACGTTCCGTTGCTCAATCCGTTCTCGCTCACGGCGGACCAAGCGGTGCGCGACATGTCGCTGCGCCCAGAAGCCTACCCAGTGTTCGACATCTACTCGACGGACAGCCGGGTCGCAGCTACGCCGTTCCGCCTCGCGACGGAGCAGAACAGTCGCGGAGTTTTCCGTATCGAAGACCAGCCGGACCTCGAAGCGAAGGTCCACTCGCGCTACCTTGGCCTCTACGACCCAGACACCGTCGCTAGTCGCAGTATCGGTGGTCTGAACGCTGTCGGCCAACCCTATGTCACTCAGGTCAACTGGTCGCCGATCTTCAGGTTCTACACGATCCTGTCGATTGTGTGGCGGACACCGAACCACGCCCGCAAGAGCTACTTCCAAGAGGTCGACGGAACTCAGATCTTGACAGGCGCAGCGGGACCGACGTTCGAAAAGTATTACTACGGTTATGAGGCATACCAAGTCCACGACGATACGCCAGA
>SPKZ01000424.1_pt1 | contig 18320 bp, 18 predicted proteins | sample 2456571 | NCBI WGS metagenome assembly SPKZ01 (sample SAMN11192286, study PRJNA482655) | marine metagenome | biome: ENVO:00000447; feature: ENVO:00000244|ENVO:00000211|ENVO:00000569|ENVO:00002023; material: ENVO:00002151; isolation source: ocean water from marine abyssalpelagic zone ...
CGATTTTATATCAGCAATTTGTTTACTCGACATCGTTGGGTGATCAGTACAGTTCATCACCCATTTGCCAATCATCGCATTACTTGACGGATTCGAGCAGCTGGTAGTTGCTAACACTAAGAGGCTGATACTCATTATATTGGTGGTAAATGGCATTAATAACGTCCTAAGATTCGATGATACATTCCATGGACTATTGTGGTGTTTTTTGTCAAGCAGGCAAGCGTAACCTGACTAATAGTTAATCTATATCAAATAATTCTATATTTTACTTGCGATAGTTTTTACCTATGATGTTATTTGACAATAACAGTTGGTCTGCTTGAATAAAGCAGCGCATAATGGCTCTATATTAACCAACGGAGCTAACACAATGCTTAACGATATTTCAGGTCAATCTGTACCGAGTGTAACTTTTAAAACCCGTCAAAATGATCAATGGTTAGATGTCACCACAGAGCAACTATTTGCTAACAAAACCGTGGTGGTATTTTCATTACCTGGCGCCTTTACGCCAACGTGTTCAGCGACTCATTTACCTCGATATAATGAGCTTGCTGGGGTACTCAAGGAAAACGGCGTTGATGAAATCGTTTGTATGTCAGTCAATGATACGTTTGTGATGAATGCATGGTTGGCCGATCAAGATGCTAGTAATATCACGGTAATCCCCGATGGTAACGGTGAATTCACTCAAGGTATGGGTATGCTGGTGGATAAGCAAGAGATAGGCTTTGGTAAACGAAGCTGGCGTTACTCGATGTTGGTCAAGAATGGTGTGATCGATAAAATGTTTATTGAAGCGCAAAACCCCGGTGACCCATTTTTGGTGTCAGATGCCGATACCATGCTTAATTACATTAATAGTGAGGCACAAGCCCCCGTTGATATTAGCTTATTCACTAAGCCTAGTTGTCCCCATTGTGCTCGTGCTAAACAATTGTTACGCGATAAGAAGCTTGGTTTTGAAGAGGTTGTAATTGGTCAAGATGCGACGTTGTTGTCATTACGGGCAATGAGTGGACGTAGCACGGTGCCGCAGGTCTTCATTGGTGGTAAACACATTGGTGGTGCCGATGATCTTGAACAGCACTTTTCGTAAGGGTTAAACTTTAAATTAGCAGTAGTAGCATTAAATTTAAATAGATGTTTTAATCGAGTGTATTATTTATAGCACGGAGATAAAACATGGATCAGCGAGTTATTATTAAATACCAAGATAATATCGCCATTGTGACGTTAAATCGTCCCGACAAATATAATGCCCTCGATATGGCAATGTTTGATGCTATTACTGCGACTGTCGCTGAACTTAAGCAAAACAGAAGCATTCGTGCGGTTGTTTTGCGGGGCGAAGGCAAAGGTTTTTGTGCCGGACTCGATATGGTCTCGGTAATGAAAAATCCACTCAATATTCACACACTATTAAAAAAACCAGATAATGTCGCTTCTAATCTCGCCCAAGATGTCGGTTATTTATGGCGTTCTTTGCCGGTTCCGGTGATTGTTGTTACTCATGGCTCATGCTTTGGTGGCGGGATGCAAATTGCGCTCGGTGCTGATTTTCGCTATTCGACTCCAGATTGTCGCTTTTCAATCATGGAGGCTAAGTGGGGGTTAATTCCTGATATGAGTTTAGCGGTGACCTTACGAGAGCTTACCCGGATTGATATTGCGAAAGAGTTAACCATGACCGGAAGGGTCTTTAGTGCTGAGCAGGCATTGGAATACGGATTAGTGACAAAAATTTGCGACGATCCTTTAGCGCAAGCGTTAGCATTTTGTCAGGAATTGACCGCACGATCGCCTGACGCGGTGATGTACGCTAAAAAATTACTCAATGATAGCTGGGTCAGTGATGATCGCGAGGCATTATATTTTGAAACCCGTTATCAAAAAAAATTATTGGGTCGTTGGAATCACTTAGTGGCGGCCAGTAAAAATTTTTTTAAAAGTCCGCTAAAATTTAAAGATCGCTCAAAGGGTTAGTGGTTTGATCCGGTGATAGTTTGACCACGGTTTGGGCATAAATAGCCCAGGCTAAAAAAGCTTTTAGTCGTTCGTAATGATCATTATAAAGTCGCTCTTTTTGGGCAATTTTTTGTTTCTTTCGTTGTTCCAAATCTAGCCTAATGTTAATTAGCTTTTCTTTAGCGTCGGCTTTATTAAGATTGCTTAAGCCGAAGATCGGAAACTGTTGGTAGGGCGGCTTTTTAGATAATGGGCTTTTATTCCACTCGATCACTGCCTGCCAATCTTTTTTACAGGCAAGGCCACTTATACCGCAAAAATCACAGCGGATAAAGAATGATTTTTTATGAATTCGAGCAGGGTCTTTATTAACCAAACCGGGTAATTGCTCCGGTCTAGGTAACTCATAGTAACAATGGGGTAAAACATCGATACAGCAGGCGCAGCGAGCAATATGATCCGTGCTTTGATTGAGCGGATCAAAAATTCCATAAAAACGTTCAGTCATTAGATTATTTTGGTGAAGTGATTCGATACTCATATTTTAGCCATCCGTGGCTAAATATTTATTGATCTGGGTCTGTTATGATCTAATTAGTGGCTTTATCAACCAGATAAATAATAGATTGGTAATCAATGCCTGAATAATGGGATAAACCAATTTCACAGGTACGGCTATTACTGTAACCATTTGAACAGCCCTGAGGAACTTGTGCTTTTAATGGCGCTAACGCGTTGGCGTTTAATTCTGGCGTGGTAAACCCTTTGTCGCCAGCAAAACCACAACATTCAATATGCTCCGGTAGCACGACATCCGTTGAGCAACGTTTAGCTAATTCAATCATTTTATCACTGAGTCCCATACGACGACTGGAGCAAGTGACATGCAACATCACCGTTTCATCGACCGGTCTAAATGATAAATACTCGGCTAAAATATCTTCAATAAAACCAACGGGTTCATATATTTTCAGTTTGGACGCGGCACCTTCACCATCGAGTAGCATTGATTTACAGGGGCTGGTATCGAACAAAATTGGATATTCGCCATCATTGCTTAAATTTAATAGTTGGTGAGCCAATGAACTACGTTTTTGCTCTGCTTGTTCGAACATTCCTTTACTATTAAATGGCATGCCACAGCATTGTCCGGAAAAATCAGGACGGATCACTTCAAAACCCGCTTTTTTCAATAATGAATAAGTGACCTCGGGCAGTGAGCGTTGTTCTTTAGCGATAACTGAAGGCCCCATAGTTCTGCTGGCACAACTTGGCATATACACAACTTTGGGAGGCTGTTTTTTATATTCAATTTTAATCACTTTGTGATTAGTATGGGCCTTAGTCGGTGTATATGGACTCCACATCGGTATATTGTTAGCGCTTAGCTTGCGTAGTCCACCGGTAATGGCACCCATCACGCGGCTTCCTAATAATCGATGGCTCCAACCTGCCACCATTAGGGTGCCACGGGTGGTTTTTTCGATGGTCTTAAAATTATTAGCAAGCTTAGTAGCGAGCGGTTGATAGCTGGCATTATTCTTGCCACGAATTTTACGAATAAGATCGCCGGTATTAATCCCGACGGGGCAGCGATCGGCGCATAATCCGGTTGCCGCACAGGTGTCGACCCCAAGGTAAGCAAAGTCTGTCTCTAGTTCCTTGAGTAACTCAGGATCTTCATTGGTGCGCTGTAATCGCTTTATTTCTCGATAACTGGTGATCCGTTGCCGTGGGGTAAAACTCAAACCATTGGATGGACACACCGGCTCACAAAACCCACACTCAATGCATTTATCGACAATCTCATCAGCTGCTGGCAGCGCTTTTAAGTGAGTGATGTGAGCATTGGGGTTATCATTGATAATAACCCCTGGATTAATTAAATTTTTAGGGTCAAATAATGATTTGATATCTTTCATTAATTGATAACCCTGTTGACCCCATTCCATTTCAATAAATGGTGCCATATTACGGCCAGTACCGTGTTCTGCTTTTAATGATCCTTGATAATCTACTGCGACTAAATGGCAGACATCGTCCATAAAATCTTGATAGCGTTTAATTTCAACTTGGGTTGAGAAGTCTTGAGTGAACACAAAATGGAGATTTCCTTCCAGAGCATGGCCAAAAATAATCGCTTCATCGTAATGGTATTTTTCGAATAGTTCTTGTAGTTCACCGACTGCGGCGGCTAAATGTTCGACTGGAAAAGCAACATCTTCGATGATGACTGTCGTGCCAGTTTCTCTGACCGCACCGACTGCAGGAAAAGTTCCTTTTCTAATCGCCCATAATTTGGAGTACTCATCTGTATCGCTGGTGAAGTCAATACACTCAGTTTGCTCAAATGATGAAAGTACGGTAACGACATCAGCGATTTGCTCTAATAATAGCTGCCCGTTAGCTGCCCTAGTTTCTATTAATAATGCAGCGACCCCTTCGCCAAGTTGATGAATAAAACTTGGGATACCGGGCATATCACTGACCGAAGATAAGGAGCGACGGTCTAACAATTCAACGGCCGCGACATTAGCACTACTTAAAGCTTTTACTGCATTACAGGTGGTGTCGATATCGGGGAAAAAGACTAAAGAAGACGCACGATGCTTATGTTCAACGACCGTATGATAGGTAACGGATGAGATAAATCCTAAGGTACCCTCAGAGCCAATCATCAGATGCGCTAAAATATCGATCGGATCGCTAAAATCAATTAATGAATTAATCGCATAACCGGTGGTGTTCTTCAGGCGATATTTATGTTTTATTAGTTGGTACAGTTGCTCGTTATTTGTGGTGTCTTTGGCGAGCTGACTGAGATTACTGAGCAACTGATGGTGACTTTGTTTAAATTGCTCAATGCTTTCACTATTGCCAGTATCTAGCACGGTGCCATCGTGTAAAACAACCCGAATCGTATCAAGGGTATGATAGCTATTTTGCGCGACACCACAGCACATACCGCTGGCATTATTGGCGGCGATACCGGCTATTTTACAGGTATTAATTGACGCGGGATCAGGACCAATCTTTCGGCCGTAGGGCGCCAGATATTTATTGGCATCACTGCCAACGACCCCGGGTGCCAATTTAATCTTTAATCCCAGATCAAGCACTTGATGACTACGCCAGCTGTTGGTTAATAAGACTAATACGGAATCTGATTGCGCTTGACCCGATAAACTGGTGCCCGCGGCTCGAAATGTCACGGCAATATCTTCAGCACTTGCACTGGTAATAACTTGAATTAATTCAGCTTCGGAATCTACCTTAACCACTAATTTAGGGGTTAAGCGATAAAAGCTAGCATCGGTGCCATAAGCGAGGCGTTTAGAGTAACTGGTAATAATGCGTTCGCTCGGTAAAAATGAGCGTAAATGACTAGCGAGGGTTTGATAATTAGACGGTAGCATAGGACGCTCCTAATTAAGCATCAGCAGAGCAAAAGCACGCTCTGCTGATGTGGCACATTCAATTTATTTCAATAAAGGATCACTGATATTTAATACATAAGCTGCAATTAACCCTAGCACACCAGTCACCAAGACATAATATAACGTCGGGATGATCGTGCGCCGTAATGTTAGGCCTTCTTGACCTAACAAACCGACCGTTGCAGATGCCGCAACCACATTATGAATCGCAATCATGTTACCCGCTGCTGCGCCAATAGCTTGTTGTGCCACTAATAAAGCGCCGGAGATAGATAACGCGTTAGCGACTTCAAATTGGAATTGGCTTAACATCATGTTACTGACAGTATTAGAGCCAGCAATAAAGGCACCCATTGCGCCAACTGTTGGGGCAAATAAAGGATAGACAGCGCCAAAAGTATCGGCGACAAATGAAGCCATTGCGACTGGCATCGCTGCTAAGTCAGCACCATTGACCCCTGAGTTTATCAGGATCCGAACCATTGGAATGGTAAAGACTAAGACAAAACCTGCCCCGACTAAGGTGTGTGAGGCTTCTTTGGCTGAATCGATAATTTGGCTAAATTTCATTTTGTGCAGGAACAAAGTGATTAGACAAACAAACAATAAGATCCCGCCGGGTAAATAAAGTGGTTGAATACTCGAACTGATCCCGGCTTCGCCTAAAATATTGGTTAGGCCAAAAGATAAACTCTTAGTAAAAGCTTTGAATTCAACGGAAACTCGACTCGCAACCAAGATTAAAGCGACTAAAACATAAGGTAGCCAGGCAATGGCTAATGACATTTTAGGCTTCTGAGCATCCTCTTCTTTCTTAAATGCTAGGTTGCCTAACCAATGGGCTGGCCATTGGTCGCGAGGGGCAAAGTCCCAGTTTTTCTTCGGCATAAAAAGGCCAAGTTTTGCAGCAGGAACAACGATAGATAAACCAACTAACGCCCCAATTAAAGAGGGGAATTCCGGACCTAAATATATACCCGTCAGTGCGTAGGGGATAGTAAATGCAAAACCGGCGAATAGAGCAAATGGTGCGATAGCAAAACCTTCGCGCCAACTTTTATTGGTACCAAAGAAGCGAGTCATCATCACGATCATAAATAAAGGCATTAACGTGCCAACAATCGCATGGCCAATCGCCACTTCAGAGGTTATTAATTGAATAAATTGTTCCCAGCTACTGCCATTAGCGACTAATTGCTGGCTAATGTTGGTTTTGTCTAAGCCACTCGTAACACCAATGACGATGGGAGTACCAACGGCGCCAAATGAAACAGGAGTTGATTGAATCATCATTCCGATCATCACTGCTGCCATGGCGGGAAATCCGATGGCAACGAGTAATGGGGCGGCGATAGCCGCTGGCGTACCGAAACCTGAGGCGCCTTCAATAAAGCAACCAAACAACCAAGCAATGATGATGGCTTGGACCCGTCGATCGGGGCTAATGTTAGTAAACCCAGAACGAATAGTAGCAATCGCACCTGAATGCTGTAACGTATTGAGCAGCATAATGGCACCAAAGATGATCCATAATACAGATATAGTGACTAGTAACCCTTGAATAGAGCTGGCGATTATGCGGTTAAAACTCATTTCCCAAGCGAAATAAGCAATGGCGGCGGTTGCAACATAGACCACTGGCATCGCACGTTTTGCAGGCCAGTGAAGGCCAACTAACAAAATGGCTGCGAGAGCGATCGGGGTAAAAGCAAGGATGGCTTGTAGTGTGATGGACATAGTATTACCACTTATTTGATTGTTATATTTTTAATATTAGCGATCTTTTTTCTTAGCGGGCTAATCTATACGTAAACAAATTGTTAATATATAGCCTGTAAATTAATTTATTATTTCCAAAAACGGTGTAATGCATGTCAAATGCCAATGATTTGTCTCTGTTCGCATTAGTTGTGGAGGCGAAATCCTTTAACAAAGCAGCACAAGTCGCAGGGATCTCAACTCCTGCAATTAGTAAAAGAATCACTAAATTAGAGAATGATTTGGGGGTGCAACTGTTGTACCGAACCACCCGTCGTTTAAGCTTAACAGAACCCGGACAAGTACTATATCAACACGCAAAAAATATTAACCGTCAGGTGATTGATGCCGTGAGTGCGGTCAGTAATTTTAGTCAAGGTTTGAGCGGGATCATAAAAATGACGGTCCCGACTATCTCCGGCGAGTTGTTATTAGCTGAAATTGTCGCCGAATTTTGTCAAAAACACCCAAATCTAACCATTGATATGCGACTAGAGAATGAGTTTATTGATTTGGTCAAAGAGGGTTTAGATTTAGCGATTAGAACCGGAGTACTCGAAGACTCAAGCTTAATTGCTAAACCATTGATTGAGTCAAATTGGATTGTTTGTTGTGCCCCTAGCTACATTGAAAAGTTTGGTCAGGTGACAAATATTGAACAATTACAGCAGCACAATTGTCTGGTTTACACCTACCAAAGTAAAGGGGCATTAGATTGGCGTTTTACCAAAGAAGGCGAAGCACTTCATGTTCGCATTTCAGGAAATTTTGCGACCAATAACTCTCAAGCATTACGTAAAGCAGCGTTAGCGGGTTGTGGTATTACTTATATTCCTCGTTGTAGTGTTTATGAAGATCTCATTCATGGCAAATTAATAGAGCTTTTACCTGATTACCGCCCGCGATCATTAGGGATTTATGCGGTATATCCTTATACTCGCCATCAACCAGAAAAGATTCGATTGTTGATCGAGCATATTGGTGCTGCTTACGAACAGCGCGCCGCTTATTTTTAGGAATTATCAGTGTTATGAGTTATTTTGAAGTATTCCCTTATTTGTCATTGTCATGGGGAATGTTAGGGCTTTTTGTCAGTATTAAGGGGGAACAGTATCAAGGAGCCATCAAGTTATGGCTAATATTAGCTTGGGGCTATTTAATTGCCTGTGTCCCGTTGTTTCGAGATGGTCAGTTTATTGCTGAATCGATGCAGTTTTTTTATGCGATGATCGCGATTATTCTCTCATTAGAAGTGTGGCTTATTTTTATTGGGGCGCTTGTCGCTATCGCGTTAGCCAAACAAGCACACGATCCTGAGTATTCAGGATTTATCTTAAAGTATCAACCGTCACTACGTCGTGCTTTTAAGCCGATGTTGTTGTTGTTTAGTGTTGCGCATTTAACCAATTCATTGTACTTTGTTTTTAGATAAATTATTTAGGAATGAGAATGGTTTCATCACTAAAGTTGATTGTTGTAACGATTATGGTTGGTTCACTATTGGGTTGCGGCGGCTCCGGTGATTCTGTAACAGGTACGACAGTAACCGCTAAGCCCCTAGGTGAACTGGTTATTGTTGGGGACTTAACTCCTGCGATAAATCAGACCGTCGCATTAGTGGCGACCGTTGATAATGATTTGAGCGACCAAGCGACGATTAAGTGGTCGCAAACTGCCGGCCCCTCAGTGGAACTCATTGCCGCTAACTCGGCAGTATTGGCTTTTGATTTAAGCAAAACCGGTCATTATAGTTTTAGTGTTGATTACATCGGGCGAGATGGCAAGTTACGCAATAAAACCATTAGTCTAAATCCTAGTAACCAAGTTCAGTCGTTGAATGTGCGTCGTGATCATGCGGTGCGAGAGGGTAACAAAGTCTCTTTTCAATTGAGTGCACCCGTTGATCCTGATACTGGTGATGTGGTAAACGGTGAATATGGTGCAATGACTTGGCTGCAAACAGCGGGCCCTACCGTGTCATTTGATGCCGAAAACACCAATTTAATGACCCAGTTATTTATTGCACCAACGGTGACGAAAGATACGCTATTACGCTTTAAAGTCACTGCCATTCATCCTAATGGTGATACTTATCACGATGATGTTTATCTGTTAGTACAAGATCATAAAATAGTAGAAAATTCGTTATTTGGTTCGGGGAAAAGTAAAATTGTGGCCGCTAAAGTGGTGGCGTTTAGTTCCAGTTCTCCTTACGCTACGGCGTTAGTTGATTGTGTTTATAACAATACTTTTACCTTTGCCGATCGTTGCAACACCGCTAAGTTGCCTTTAATTGGCCAAAAAACCATGACACCGACGATTGCTGACATCATGGATCGAGTTGTGGTGTCACATCCATGGATGGGCACCAACTTTAAAAAGTTTTTAGAAAATGAAGATATCGCAGGGGACTTTAGAAAACTACTAAGGTCGGTCAATGCAATCGTTTTAGCCTATGATGTTCGACCGTCTTTTTATTGGTCTGCCACCGGGGCTATTTATTTAGATCCTGAAAACCTTTGGTTAACGCCTGCTCAACGAGACACCTTAAATGTTGCGCCAGATTATCGCTCGGCCTTTGGTGAAGAGCTGCAGTACTTGATGCCATGGCGTTATGTGAAAGACAATGAATACGCCAGTTCATTATATGTACCAGAATTAAGAGTTTCACGTACTACTTTTGATTTACGCAGTGATTTAGGATCGCTGCTTTATCATGAATTGGCTCACGCTAGTGATATTTTCCCGGCGAACACCATTGCTGATATCACTGAAAATTATTTGAGTAGTGAAGCCTACAAAAGACGCACAGTTTCCGATTTGTTAGCGAGTCGTTATCCTAAAAATAGTGTGGAAATGGCTAAGCTAGGACAGGTGAAATTTTCCGGCGTTGCAGCCACTCAACAACAAAAAGATTATACCCCGAGCCACATAACTAATTTTTTTAGCCATGACAATGCGGCGATTGAATATGCATACAGCAGCGAAGCTGAAGATACTGCGACATTATTTGATGCCACCATGATGAGTGTTCGCTATGGTATTGAGCGTGATACTGCGGTAACAGACTCGCCCACGGATGCTACCGGTTGGACGATAGCACTTGATTGGGGTCAACGTGGTCGTGTTAATGCCGTTGGCGTCGTTGACCGGGCTAAGTTTGTGCTCGAACGACTGATGCCCGAAGCGAATGCGAGTGAGTTGATCGCCAAATTGCCTCCGGTAGTTACACTACCGCCGGGTTATAGTTGGCGCGGGGTATTAGATCCGAATAACCCCAAGGATCAGAAGCCTGATGAAACCGTTAATCGAGTGAAGGCGATGGGTAATAAGGTAACAATTGATCTTCGATTAATCGACGATCTTAAAGCGATTCATTAGCGTAACGTGTTATTAAATGGTGCTGAGTAATTAGGTACACTAAGAATAACTAAACATAAGTACGCATGATAAATTTAAGGATAGATTGATGATTAAACAGTTAGCTATTGTCGGAGGTACTCATGGCAATGAGTTCACCGGTATTTACTTGTTAAAAAAATGGCAAGATAATATTGAACTAATTCAACGTGGTAGCTTTAATACTGAAACCGTTTTCGGTAATCCAGAAGCCTATCAAGCAAATAAACGCTATATCAACAGCGATTTGAATCGACGCTTTAATCAAGTGGAACTTGAAAACCGGACCTTGACCGGTTTGGAAGAAGTGAGAGCGAAACAGATTAATCAGCAGCTTGGGCCTAAGGGGGACCCACGTATTGACTTTATTATCGATGTTCATACCACCACGTCGAATATGGGACCAACATTGCTTTTAACGGCTAAAGGTAAATTTTATAACCAATTAGCAGCCTATGTTCAAATGAATATGCCAGAAGTGGTTATTTCCTGCGATGAAGATCATAAAACCAATCAGGAACAACATTTTTTATCGAGTATTGCAAAGCATAGCGTGATGGTTGAAGTCGGTCCGGTACCACAGTCGGTATTACGTCATGATGTGTTTGAACAAAGTGAACGCATGACTTTGCTTATTCTAGACTTTATTGAACTTTATAACACGGATCAGTTACCACAATTCCCGGTAACGATTGACGCGTTTCGTTTTCTTGAAACCATTAGTTTGCCACTCAATAGCAAGGGTGAAAGGATTGCAATGATTCATCGTGATATCCAAGATAAAGACTTTGCAGCGATTGAACCTGGCCAGCCTCTGTTTGTGACCTTTGCCGGTGAAGAAATTTGTTATCAAGGCGATACTACGGTGTACGGTTCATTTATTAATGAAGCGGCTTACTATGATAATAATTTAGCGATGTCGTTGATGGAAAAAGTGACCTTAAATTGTCGCTAGCCATCCACCATTAAAACGAGGATAATCTCAGGCTTAATTTTTAGGTGAATAAAAATGTCTGAACAGTTCGATCTTCGTTTTGGTGGTACCAAACGATTGTACGGTGAGCAAGCCGTAGCAAAATTAGCGCAATCTCATGTCTGTGTCATCGGGATTGGTGGTGTAGGTTCTTGGGCGGCCGAAGCATTAGCCCGTAGTGCCATCGGTGAAATTACCCTGATCGATCTTGATGATATTTGTGTCACCAATACCAACCGCCAGATCCATGCGACAGTTGATACCGTGGGTCAATCCAAGGTTGAAGTGATGGCACAACGGATAAAGTCCATTAATCCCGAATGTAAGGTCAATCAAGTTGAAGATTTTATTGATCCTGATAATCTCTTTGAGCTGATTACTAAAGATTTTGACTATGTGATTGATGCGATTGATAGCATTAAAGCAAAGGTTGCATTATTAGCCTATTGTAAGCGTAATAAAATAAAAGTTATCACCATTGGCGGCGCTGGCGGGCAGCAAGACCCTACTCAAATACAAGTGAGCGATTTGGCGAAAACATTTCAAGATCCTTTGGCTGCCAAAGTCAGAAATGAGTTACGTCGCCATCATAATTTTTCTAAAAACCTCAAACGACGCTTTCAAATTGAATGTGTTTTTTCGAGTGAACAATTAGTCTATCCAACGGTAAATGGTGAAGTATGCCAGCAAAAATCGCAAACTAATGGTCCGATGAAAATGGATTGTTCGACCGGCTTTGGTGCGGCTACCGTAGTGACTGCTACTTTTGGTTTTGTCGCAGTGGCTCAGGTTATCAAAAAATTAACTCGAGTGAGCTAGGCCTTAGTGTTGACACAATGGAAAAATAGTTTTTAGTAGCGGTTGTTTTAGGATTTCGCTAGAGATGATTGTTTCATAAGCACGGTCTAACTTAGCTAACATTTTGGGTGGCATATTAATATTAGCCGCAGCACATAACGAATATTGGAATTGATCAAAGAGTAAATACTCTTTAGTCACCATGGACGCATCCATGTTGTACATGACGAGTAACTCGTGCATTCGTTCTTGGGATTGTGCGATAAGATCTATCCGTTTATTGATAAATTTAACAAAATTAACCTCATCATAAACCGTGCTATCAAGATGTTTTCCCTTAATAAATTGTCGTTGAGTTAAGAAGTGCTCGATCATTGAATTTGTGATAATCCCTATCTTATAGTCTTTTGCATCGGCTAACGTTTTGATATGGCTGTTAAGTTGATTGGTTAATCTAAAGAGGTAAATGTTTCTAGCGGGGGCTATCGGGCAAAACCAATGAAAATATTTTTCACGGTTTGGCATCCGATAAATAGGAAAAATAAAAGCCATTGGTTCTAGTTTTGCTTGCCGTAGTGCTCTAATCCAGGGCGCTGACTTGAGAATGTATGAAGTGTGACTAGCCTCTAACAGTTGTTTCGAACCGATAAACAGTTTGGACTGTATTCCAGTGTGTAGGTCGATCTCTGTATAAGCAGAAATTTGCTGTTTATCGGCCGCTAATACAGGGAGAGAGTAAAGAGTCAACGACAACAAAACAACATGTAATATTCTCAAGGCTAAACTCCAATCTGGTGATGTCAACAGGGAGGTATAGGCCAGTAGTTATACTGACTGGCCTAATATTAGCATGTATTAATCGATTTTTTTAGTTGTTTGATCGCTAGTATGATGGCTCTGATGCCATTGCCTCTCGATGGACTTAGGTGGTTTAATAGGCCTAATTGTTCGATGAATAACAGACAATCAAAATCTTGCACCTGCTGATAATTTAAATTCTCAAAGCTAGTCGCAATAATGGAAATTAACCCTTTGATGATTTTTGCATCAGAATCAATACTTAGTTCTAGCATCTGCTGTTCAGCAGAATAGTGACCGTAAAACCAGACATTACTCTCGCAGCCACTGAGTAAGACTTCATCGCTCTTTAATTCTGGCGCTAAAAATGGCAGCATCTTACCTCGACGCAATAATAAGCGATAGCGATCTTCCCAGCTTTTATTCTTCGCAAATAAATCAATTAACTCCTGTTGGGCTTGATTCACTTGTCGTTTCTCGCCGCGAAAGCGTCTAATTGTGCTTGGGTCGCCGGTAATTGATGTTGAGATTTCCACTGCGAATATGGCATGCCATAGATATGTTCACGAGCTTGCTCGTCAGAGACGTCGACATTTAATTCATCGGCGGACTTTTTGTACCATTTTCCGAGACAGTTGCGACAAAAGCCAGCTAAGATCATCAGATCAATATTTTGGGCATCTTTATTTTGATCTAAATGGGCAAGCAACTTTCTAAATGTTGCCGCGTCAAGTTGGTCTTGGGTCTGTTGATTTAAGTTTTCCATTGTCGATACCATTACTTCAAATGGCTATTTTAACTGATCATGGCGGCGATTTATACTGTCGTCAGATAAAGAGGAAATTAGATATTCGACTTCGGGTAAGTCGATCTCTAAATGAGCGGCGATGGTATTTATCCTAACGCGATCTTGATGTTCCATCATGCAAGACTGTTCGGCCAGTTGATAACAGGTGAGCACAATGATCTGCTTAGCTTGATGACTAAGCTGAGTTTTATTCGCTTTAAGGTAGGGTAACGTTGCCGAATTTCCTGATTTTATCTGTGCGATATCACTGGTGATATCGCTATCTGATAGTGCGAGGTTGCTGCGTTCGAAATACAATTGAACCACACGTTGCCGACTGTGTTTGGTATCGCCATATCCGACCAATATGTAGCAAAGAGCTCTTAACAGTACAGCTTTGTCGACAGCAAGTTGATATTTAGCCGGTGAGGTTAGAATATTTGGGTCATAACAGGAATGACATTGTTGGCAAACAACGACATCAGTGATAAGCCCTAATTTGAATGTTTTAATAAAAAACAGTGAAAAATATGATTGGACTTGATGATGAACAAAAGCCTGAACATTATCACAGATTGGACAGTAGAATTGACCAGTACCGCATTCAAGCTCTGTATTTTGCTCACCAAAAAAAATTAACATGTGCTAGGACATCCTGTCTCAATTATTAAAAAATCATGATCTCTGAAGACCACGGATATGCTAACACTAACATGAGTTAAAATATAATCAATTCATATTGATGCGCTAAAATCGTGCGCTAAAATCGGCTGGTCGCACCATGTTGGGGCTGTTACTGTTATGTGAGTACTATATTGGTGCTTTCGATTGCATTATAGAGTGAGCTAATTCTTTAATCTATTGAAATATATCTATAAATTCAGATGGTTCGATTAGTGCATGGATAATTAAATATGATCATTGTTTAAAGTGGAGCTCATTTTGAAATTAATTACAGCTATTATTAAGCCTTTTAAAGTCGACGACGTTAGGGAAGCGCTTTCTAGTATTGGAGTTCAAGGGATTACCGTCACTGAAGTTAAGGGGTTTGGTCGTCAGAAAGGCCATACGGAGTTATATCGAGGCGCGGAATACATCGTTGATTTTTTGCCCAAAGTAAAACTCGAAATTGCGACGACCGATGAATGTGAAGACATTATTATTGATGCCATCATTAACGCGGCTCACACTGGAAAAATAGGCGATGGCAAAATTTTTGTCTCGAACCTAGATCAGGTGATTAGAATCAGAACCAATGAAGAAGGTGCGGAGGCAATTTAATGAAGATTTACTGGTCGGTATTATTGCTGTTATTTTCTGTTGGAGCATCAGCTCAAGAAACACAGCTAAATGGCGGGAATACTGCGTGGGTGTTAACAGCATCGGCATTGGTATTATTAATGACTTTACCTGGGTTGGCATTGTTTTATGGAGGTTTGGTTCGCAGTAAGAACGTGCTATCGGTATTAATGCAATGTTTTTCGATCGCAGCGATTGGCTCGGTATTATGGTTAATGATTGGTTATTCGCTGGCGTTTGATAGTGGTAATGGCTTTATCGGTGGTTTGGATAAAGTGTTGTTGGCGGGTGTTGACCGTAATGCGCTGGTTGGCGATATTCCAGAGCCACTCTTTATGTTGTTCCAAATGACGTTTGCCATTATTACTCCTGCATTGATTATTGGTGGCTTTGCCGAGCGGATGAAATTTTCTGCGGTATTGCTATTTTGTGCCGCTTGGGTGTTACTGGTATATGCACCAGTGACTCATTGGGTATGGGGTGGTGGCTGGCTTGCACAATTAGGACTTTATGATTATGCAGGTGGTACCGTAGTTCATATCACCGCGGGTGTTGCGGCCTTAGTCTCGGCAAAAATGTTGGGTCCCCGTAAAGGTTTTCCTAAAACCGCGATGTTACCACATAATATGACGATGACAGTAACCGGTGCAGGTATGTTATGGGTTGGCTGGTTTGGCTTTAACGGTGGTAGTGCGTTAGCTGCAAATGGTGATGCTGCAATGGCCATCATTGTGACCCATATTGCTGCGTCAATGGGCGCAATCACCTGGGCTGCGATCGAATGGCGTAAATTTGGTAAACCCAGTGCACTGGGTATTGTCACGGGGATGGTTGCGGGTTTAGGCACAATTACTCCAGCTTCGGGGTTTGTTGGACCGGGTGGGGCACTCATTATTGGTTTGTCTGCGGGTATCGTGTGTTTTTACGCCACCGTTTATATTAAGCAAAAACTAAAAATAGACGATGCACTTGATGTGTTTCCTGTGCATGGTGTTGGTGGAATTTTGGGTACTTTGTTAGCGGGTATTTTTAGCTCAACTGAGTTGGGGGTCTTTAGTGGTTATGGTTTTGCCGCAGGTAATGAGACGATGCTAGAACAATTGGCTGTTCAAGCATTGGGCGTGGTGGCTGTTTTTTGTTATACGGCCGTGGTGAGTTGGTTACTATTTAAAGTCGTCGCACGAATGACTGACGGTTTACGGGTGACTGCTGAGCAAGAAATGACCGGGCTTGATATTTCAGAACATGAAGAATCTGGATATAGTTTATAGTTGATTGAAGATTTAGCCCACAGTCGTGGGCTGATTCTCTTATCAGGAACTCCGGTTGACTAACCTTTCTGGTCAGTAGCAACTAGCCAGACGGCATGGACAATCCCTGGTAGCCAACCTAAACAACATAAAATGATATTAATAATAAAATGTTTGGTCAGACCCACTTGTAAAAAAGCACCAACCGGTGGGAGAAATATCGCTAAAATTAGATTTAAAATATTCATGTTTTTCCTTGTTTAATTAATCGATTATTAAATATTAAACACTTACCCTATTAATTGTAGCTGAACAATCCTCAACCGCCGTGGTAATTTATTTATCTAACTCTTGGTCTATACTATCTAGTTACTGTAGACTACACGCTTTTTCAGGATCGGGGCTATTATAAGCGACTCGATCTTCCTTATCGTGCAAAGCATGATCACAGAAAGAGTTATGTTATGAGTTTTGATTCCCTAGGTTTATCACCCGAAATATTAAAAGCAGTTAAAGAGCAAGGTTACGACACGCCGTCTCCGATCCAAGCTCAAGCGATCCCTGCCATTTTAGAAGGCAAGGATGTGATGGCGGCTGCGCAAACCGGTACCGGTAAAACAGCTGGTTTTACTTTGCCAATTTTACAAAAATTGTCTCGCGGTCAGCGCGCGCAAAACAATCAAGTTCGTGCATTGATTTTAACTCCTACTCGAGAATTAGCAGCGCAAGTTGCGGATAATGTTGCGCTGTATAGTAAGCATTTACCGTTACGCTCGGCGGTAGTGTTTGGTGGCGTAAAAATTAATCCACAAATGATGAAGTTACGTCAAGGGGTTGATGTACTTGTGGCAACGCCTGGTCGTCTGCTTGATTTATATAATCAGCGCGCTGTGCGGTTTAATCAATTAGAAGTGTTAGTACTTGATGAAGCAGATCGAATGCTCGATATGGGTTTTATTCACGATATTCGTAAAATCATTAATATCTTACCGAAGAATCGTCAAAACTTAATGTTCTCAGCGACGTTCTCAAATGATATTCGTAAACTGGCGAAAGGAATGATCCATAACCCAGTTGAGATCTCAGTGAGTCCTGCTAACACCACCGTTGAAAGTGTTGAACAGTGGATTTGTCCGGTTGATAAAGGGCGTAAAGCGGCTTTATTGACTCACCTAATTTCAGAAAATGATTGGCAGCAAGTATTAGTGTTTTCTCGTACTAAGCACGGTGCTAATCGTTTGGCTAAGCATTTAGAAGGCAAAGGCATCACGTCTGCAGCGATCCATGGTAATAAAAGCCAAGGCGCTAGAACGAAAGCGTTAGCAGCATTTAAAGCTGGCGCAGTCAGAGTGCTAGTTGCTACTGATATCGCCGCCCGTGGTATCGATATCGATCAATTGCCTCATGTGGTTAACTTTGATTTACCTAATGTTGCTGAAGATTACGTCCATCGCATCGGTCGTACTGGTCGCGCTGGTGCATCTGGCGAAGCGGTTTCATTGATTAGTAATGATGAAATGAAACAACTTAAAGATATCGAACGCCTAATTAAGCAAGTGATCGAACGTCGTCCAATTGCTGAGTTTGATCCAATCCACAAGGTGCCTGAAACCGTGGTTGATACTCGACCGGTTAAAGCGCCGCGTCCAAAGAAGCCACGCCAAGATCATCAAGACGGTCAGCGCAGCGGTGAAAATGCTCGAGGTCATCAGCCTAAAAGTAGTAATCAAAAGCATAAGACGGGTGATGGTACTAATAAACGTAGTAGTGGTGCACGCACTGAGCGTCGTTCGATTAAGTTTAATTAAGACTTTATCGCGCTAAAGACATTACCTTAAAGCACGTATTAA
>SPKZ01001274.1_pt1 | contig 18301 bp, 16 predicted proteins | sample 2456571 | NCBI WGS metagenome assembly SPKZ01 (sample SAMN11192286, study PRJNA482655) | marine metagenome | biome: ENVO:00000447; feature: ENVO:00000244|ENVO:00000211|ENVO:00000569|ENVO:00002023; material: ENVO:00002151; isolation source: ocean water from marine abyssalpelagic zone ...
ACGGTCTGACCCTCGGCCCGGAGCGTGTTTGCACGTGCGCGAAGCGCTCCGAGTTCGATCGCTTCCTCTTCGAAGAGCAGTGCGTTTCCGAGTACCGCCCGACGCCCCGCGATCTCTCCCGTGACGCCCCGGCCAGTCCGCGATTCGAAGTGCTCGACGGGCGCCGCCTCGAGGCCACGCGCCTCCGCTCCCGCGAGGATGGCAGATGCGAGGGGATGCTCGCTGCCGCGTTCGAGGTTCGCGGCAAGCCCGAGTAAGCTCAGCTCGTCGTAGCCAACTGCCGTCTCGAGCGATGCGAGAGACGGCCTGCCCTCGGTGAGTGTCCCCGTCTTGTCGATCACAAGCGTATCAACGCTGCGCAACACCTCGATCGCCTCGGCATTCCGAAACAGGACGCCCGCGCCCGCGCCCCGGCCCGCCGCGACCATGATCGAGACGGGAGTCGCGAGTCCGAGCGCGCAGGGACAGGCAACGATCAGGACGGCGACCGCGTTGATCAGCGCGTGGGCCAGGCGTGGCTCGGGCCCCAGAAACGCCCACACCAGGAAGGTCCCGACCGCCACCGCGAGAACCGCCGGAACGAACCAGGCCGCTACGGCGTCGGCCGTGCGCTGGATCGGGGCCCGGCTCCGCTGCGCGTCGGCCACCAGTTGCACGATTCGATGCAGCAGGGTCTCGGCCCCGACGCGTTCGGCTTCCATCACCAGGGTCCCGGTTCCGTTCACGGTCGCCCCGACCACGCGATCTCCGCGCTGCTTTGCGACCGGGATCGGCTCTCCGGTCACGAGCGACTCGTCCACGGCACTGCTGCCCTCTACGACGACGCCATCGACCGGGATCTTCTCGCCGGGACGGATTCGCAGCCGGTCGCCCGGCTCGACTTCTTCGAGCCCCACGTCCCGCTCGCTTCCATCGGCCTCGACCCGGCGGGCCGAATTTGGCGCCAGCCCGAGCAAGTCCCGCAGCGCGGCGCCGGTTCGGCGCCGGGCCCGTAGCTCGAGCACCTGTCCGAGCAGGACGAGCGTGACGATGACCGCCGCAGCCTCGAAATACACCGCGACCCGGCCTGCAGAATCTCGAAACGAAGCGGGGAAGAGCCCCGGCGCGAGCGTTGCGAGCGCGCTGTAGGCAAACGCGGTGCCGGTTCCGATCGCGATCAGCGTGAACATGTTGAGGTTTCCGGAGGCCAGCGACCGGCCCCCGCGTACGAAGAAGGGCGCCGCGCCCCAGAGCACGACCGGCGTCGTGAGCAGGAACTGAATCCACGGAAGCCAGACAGCCGGCAGCGCGGAGCGGACCGGGTCCCCGGGTACCATCTCGGACATCGCGACCAGGAAGACGGGCAGGGTCAAGACCGCGCTCCCCCAGAATCTGCGGGTCATGTCGGCGAGCTCGGTGTTTTCCTCCTCGGGGTTCACGCCCTGAGGCTCCAGCGCCATGCCGCACTTGGGGCAGCTCCCGGGCCCCCGCTGCACGACCTCGGGATGCATCGGGCAGGTGTAGACCGCGTCGGAAGACCCGGCAGCGTGAACGTCCCGGGAGCCCAGGTACGCCTCGGGGCCGTCCCTGAACTTCGAGAGGCAGCGCGCGGAGCAGAAGCGGTAGAGCGTCCCTCGAAACTCGTGGGCGTGGGCGGACTCCGGCGTCACGCGCATGCCACACACAGGGTCCGTCAGTCGAGAAGTCGCATCCATTGCGCTTGCTTTTGCTCCTCGAGGCCTGGGCTGGCCCGCGCCTGCGTCGCCCCGCGCGGACCATCCTAGCGCCTGGCAGTTTCGGAAGTGGGATCCGGATCCGCGCGCCCGGCGTGGGGGCGAGGCCTCGAACGCCCCGCAGGTGCCGCCGCTCTTCGGTCGCGGCCCCGTCAGGTACTGGACGGCGGAGCGAGTTGAGCTATCGAGTGCACATGCTGCTGCTCTGGCTCAAGGCACTGCACCTGATCTTTGCGATCGCATGGTTCGCGGGGCTCTTCTACATGTTCCGACTGCTGGTCTATCAGGTGGAGAACCAGGATCGGCCCGAGGTGCTTGCGGTGCTTCGCCGCATGGCCGAGCGGTTGTACCGGATCATCACGACGCCCGCCATGCTCCTCACGCTCGCGTTCGGCGTGGCGATGCTGGCCGCAAATCCCGGCTACCTATCGCAGGCCTGGATCCTGGCGAAGTTGGTGCTGCTCGCGGGCCTCGTCACCTACAACCTGTACGTGGGGCGAGTACGCAGACGCTTTGCGGCCGGCGACTTCTACCTGAGTTCGCGCCAGTGCCGGATCCGGAACGAGATCCCGACGCTGTTTCTGGTTGGGATCGTGCTGCTGGCCGTGCTGCGGCCGAGCTTCTAGCCGGGCCGTTCGCTCGGGCCGGGCTCGCCGCAAGCACGAGCCAGGGGCGTGCCGCGCGCGCTGCGCGCGCCCTAAAGCAGGTCGGCGTCGACGGCAAACGGCTCTAGCGACCCACCCAACCGAGCACTCCGGAGTTCCTCCAGCGCACGCGCTTCCAGTTGCCGGACCCGCTCCCGGGACAGGCCGAGCTTCCTTCCGATCTCCTCGAGCGTGTGCTCCCGCTGTCCCTGCAGACCGAAGCGCCAGCAAAGAATCCGACGATTCCTCTCCTGGAGCCGGGCCAGCGAGCCCTCCGTCGCCCGCACCAGGCGCGACCGATCCATCTCCTGGCTCTCTTCGGCGGCGTCGGGGTCGGCCACAATCTCCTCGAGTCTCCGGGATTCAGTCCCGCGCAGCTCCATCTCGAGACTGACTGGCTCGCGCACCAGCCGCTCGAGTTCCTCGGCGCGTTCGATCGGAATCGAGAGCGTCTCGGCAACCTCGACCAGCGTCGGGTTGCGCCCAAGATCGCGCTCCAGATCGTCGCGGGCCCGCGCCTGCTTGCGCAGCAGATCGTGCACGTGGCTCGGGACCCGGATCGTGCGTGCGTGATTCTGAATCGCCCGGATCAATGCCTGCCGGATCCACCACACGGCGTAGGTCGAGAACTTGAAGCCGCGCGAGTGGTCGAACTTCTCCACAGCCCGGATCAACCCCAGGTTTCCTTCCTGAATCAGGTCGTGGAAGGCCAGCCCCATGCCCCGGAAGTCCTTGGCGATCGCGATCACGAGCTTCAGATTGTGCCGGGCAAACAGGTTCTTGAGCTGCGTCAGGCGGGACCAGGCGGCCTCCATGCCCTCCACGCGTTCGAGATAAGCGGGCGCCGGAAGGCCCAGTTCAGCCTCGAGCGCACGCCGCTCCCGAGAGAGCTCGCGGAGATCCTTCCGTCTGCGCGCGTGCCCCGCTTCGCTGCGCGGCGCACGCGCCTTCAGCGTGAGCATTTCTCGCTTCGCCTGGAGCCGTGCCAGCACGTCCCGGCGCGTTACCAGGTCCTGCCGGACCTGTCCGAGCACCCGCATCGAGAGGTCCGCCTGGATCAGGAGCTTCTCAGCTCTGCGGTCGAGACGCTCGAGATCGGCGGGTCCGAGGGTCCCTTCGGCGGACCCCCGCAACCGCTTGTGGACCAGGCGCTCGAGCTTCGCGACCAGCGTGTCGATCCTCGAGGAAAGCGCCTCCCCGGTGCCCGGGGCCGAGCCGAAGGACTCGGTCATGCGCCCCGTGACCCGTCGCTTCTCGCGCAGGCCGCGCCAGATCCGCACAATCTCGGCCGCCGTCCAGGGCACGCCGAGGAGCGCTTCGCCGAACTCCTGAGTGGCCGCCTCCATCCCGCGGGCGAGTTCTACCTCCTGCTCCCGCCGGAGGGTCGGGATGTCGGAAATATCCGAAAAGTAGGAGTAGAGCGGATCGGCCTCGGCCGAGCCGCCGGAACTGGTCGCGCGCTCTCCCTGCGGCCCCAGCGGGGCCTGAAGCGCGCCGGACGGCTGCTCCGACTCCGACGGCTGCGTCCGGCGAGGCGACCGGGTGCGATGCCTCTCGACGACGATCTCGGCCAAGTCCCTGTTGCTCCAGATCAGCCGGCCAAAAAAGAAGCGGCGGCCGGGCAGCATTTCAGCAGCCAGTACCCGGTGGGACGCTCTTCCAGGGGGAAAATTCAGTCGCGCGGGGCAGAGCGGGGGCCGTCGGGGACGATCCGGCTTCCCGGATCGACTACCTTCCGGCCGAACTCCAGGCCGAGGCAGACCCGAGGAGGCGCCGTGCGCGTAGGGATCCCGACGGAGATCAAAGAGGACGAGAACCGCGTCGCAGTCACCCCAGCAGGGGTGGAGACCTTCCTGGAGCATGGCCACGAAATCTTTCTGCAGGCGGGCGCCGGGCGCGGGAGCCGCCTCTCCGACGAGGAATTCTCAGCTGCCGGGGCCACGATCCTCTCCGGCGCGGGAGCCGTCTACGAAGCCGCCGATCTGATCCTCAAGGTGAAAGAGCCCCTCGAACCCGAGTACGAACTGCTTCGCAGCGGCCAGGTGCTGTTCACCTACCTCCACCTCGCCAACAGTGAGATCCTCACCCGGGAACTGCTCTCGCGCGAGATCGTGGCGATCGGGTACGAGACCGTTCAACTCGAAGACGGCTCCCTGCCGCTGCTGGCCCCGATGTCCGAGGTCGCCGGATCCCTGTCGATTCAGGCCGGCGCCCGCGCGCTCGAGGCCGATGCCGGCGGAAAGGGGATCCTGCTTCGCGGAATCTCGGGCGTACGCAGAGGGCGCGTTACCGTCCTCGGCGCAGGCGTCGCGGGCTTCAATGCGAGCGTCGCGGCCGCCGGCTTGGGGCTCGAGGTCACGGTTCTGGACGTCAACGCGCGCCGTCTGGCGTACGTGCGCGACGTCGTCCAGGGCCACGTGAACACGCTGATGTCGAACCGCGCAAACCTCCGCGAGGCGGTGCGGCCTGCAGATCTCGTGATCGGGGCGGTTCTGATTCCGGGCGCTCGCGCGCCGAAGCTACTGAGTCGAGAACTGATCCGACAGATGGAACCCGGCTCGGTGCTAGTCGACATCTGCGTCGACCAGGGGGGCTGCGCGGAGACGACCCACCCGACCACCCATCACGACCCACGCTACCTCGAGGAGGGCGTCGTGCACTACGCCGTCGCGAACATGCCGGGCGCAGTGCCGCAGACCTCGACCTACGCGTTGACGAACGCGACCCTGAACTACGCGCTCCGGCTGGCGGATTGCGGGTGGGAAACGGCCGCGGCCGAGGATCCGGCCCTGGCCCGCGGCGTGCACTGTGCGCGCGGCGCGCTCACCCAGGCCGCGGTCGCCGAGACCTTCGGGATTCCCCTGTCGCCGCTCGAGGTGTAGGGCTTCGCCGGGGCAGCCGCGCTAGGCCTCAGCGCGCGCCATCGGAGCGCGCCGGGCTGCTTCCGGCGCCGGCAAGGTGAAGTAGAAGGTCGATCCACGTCCCGGTTCGGACGAGACCCAGATCCGGCCCCCGTGCGATTCTACGATGCGGCGCGAGATCGCGAGACCGACCCCGGTCCCTACGACCGTGCGCGGCCCGTGTACGCGCCGCAGCGGTTCGAAAATCTCGGTGTGATAGCGCGGCTCGATGCCGACGCCATTGTCGCTGACGGAGAAGAGCCAGTCCGTCCCTCGACGTTCGGCCCCGATCTCGATCCGGGGCCGTGCATCTCCGCAAAAACTGATCGCGTTTTGCACCAGATTTTGGAGCAACTGGACCAGCCGGAAGGGCTGCGCCCGCACCAGCGGAAGCCGGCGCTGCGCGATCAGGGCTCCGCTCTCGCGAATCGAAACGGCCAGATTGGTCACCACCTGCTCGAGCACCTCCCGGGTATCGACCTCCTCCATCACCTGCGGCTTCTGACCGATGCGCGAAAGCGAGAGCAGGTCGTCAATCACGCAGCTCATGTGCTCGCTCGTACACAGAATGTCCTCGAGCGCCCCTCGACCTTCGGGATCGAGGCTCTCGCTCGAGCTCTTCAACAACTGGCGTGCACGCAGGCGAATCACGCGCAGCGGTTCTCGCAGGTCGTGAGCGGCCAGGGCCACGATCTCGTCCGACTTTTCTGCCATGGATCTCCAGCCCGAAGGTCGAGACAGCCTTCCTTACGAGTGGAGGGGGCCAGCGCAGCGCGCCCGGGGAGCGCTCAAGGTGCCGCGCGAAGTCCGACCCCGCCAGTCACGCGGCCGATCACCCTGCAGCTCGCGCCGCGGGATGGGGGCGGGAAGTTTGGGGCCCCTAGCGCCCGAAGCAGTCGACGATCGCGGCTAGATTCTCGCGCACCCGGCCCGGCCCAGCCCCCACGGTGGCCGGGTACAGCAACACCTGATCGGTGAGCCCCTCCCACTGCGCGAGCCGGTCACGCACCTCGTCGGGCCGCCCGCAGATCGCGATCTCGTCCACCAGTTCGTCCGGAACCGCCTCCGCCATGCCGCGAAAGTCCCCCTGGCGGAACGCGGTCGCGATCGTCTCGCCGATCTCGCGCCAACCGTGGACCTCCAGCACGGAGTGATACAGGCGCGTCGTGTAGTAGAAGGCGATCTGGCCTCGCACCTCGCGGCGCGCCTGATCGGGGTCGTCCGAGACCGAGCAGATCACGTAGGGCGCCAGCTCGCATCGGCTGCCCTCAAGTTCCGGCAGCACCACCTCCCGGATGTAGCGGCGGGTGAAAATCGGGTGACCGATCAGGCCGTCCGCAACCGCGGCCGCCGCGCGGATCATGCCGCGGTTGACGGCGGCCAGGTAGATCGGAATTTCGCTGCGGACGGCGTCCGGGCGTGCGTACTGGGGAATTTCGATCCGGTAGTACTTGCCCTCAAAGCGCAGCCCCCCGCCCTTCTGGGCCGCAATCGCCTGCCGGATCAGCGAAATCGCCTCCCGGATTCGGGGTGCGGGAGGGTGCTCGAACGAAACCGAATACCACTTCTCGTTCATGCTCCGGGTCCCGCTGCCGAGACCCAGAACTACGCGCCCGCGCGAGATCTCGTCCACATCCATGGCAGCGGACGCGGCGAGCAGCGGTGTGCGCATGAACGCGTAGGCGATCGCCGTCCCGACCTTTACGCGCTCGGTGGCTCCGGCAACCGCAGCCAGGCGAACGAATGCGTGGTGGCTGAAAAACTCCGTCACCCACACGGAATCGAAGCCGCGCGCTTCTGCGTGGCGCGCGGCCGCGATCTGATCCGCGATCGACGGAGCAATCAGAATCAGTCCATGTCGCACACTGCACTCCTGCCGGCCCATTGTGGCACCAATCGACCCACCGCTTCGACCCGGACGCGTAGTCGTCCGACCGCGGCAGAACCAGAGCCCACCCGCGGCACCGGGCTCCCGGCTTCGCCCGCGCGCGGTAAGATCCCGGCAGGTGGTGCGCAAGGCTTTCAGATTGGGTCGAGTGTGGGGGCTCCTGCTCGCGGCGTGTGCGAGCTCCGGGCACCCCCCGGCACCCGAGCACCCCGCCGTACCCGCGGCGCCCGTGACGCTGCTTCGCGCAGGAACGGTGATGACGGCCACGGGCCCGACACTCGAAGGCGCGGACCTTCTGCTCCGAGGCAGCCGGATCGAGGCGGTGGGCTGGAATCTCGCGGCGCCGCCCGGGGCCCATATCATCGATCTGGAGGGACGCTTCGTCACTCCGGGGCTGATCGACCCACACTCGCACCTCGGCGTATATCCGTCCCCCCGGACTCGCGCCCACGCCGACGGAAACGAGGCCACCGACCCGTTCACGCCCGAGGTTCGAGCGGAGGAGAGCTTCTGGCCACAGGATCCCGGGCTCCGGCGCGCGGTCGCCGGCGGCGTCACCACGCTTCACGTACTGCCCGGCTCCGCGAATCTGGTCGGGGGACAGGGGTTCACGCTGAAACTGCGCCCGGCGGCCTCGGCCGCTGGCATGCGCCTCGCCGGCGCACCGAGCACGATGAAGCTGGCCTGTGGAGAGAACCCGAAGCGCGTGTACGGACAGGCCCGCAAGCGCGCTCCGGCAACGCGGATGGGAGAGATTGCCCTGCTCCGCTCGAAACTCGAGAAGGCCCGAGCCTGGGCCGCAGACCCGGATCACGAGACCGCGGACGAGGACTCGGATCCGGCCACGGGGAAGGAACCGCGCGATTTCGGGTTGAGGGCGCTGGCAGGAACCCTGGACGGTCGGGTGCTGATCCAGAATCACTGCTACCGCGCAGACGAAATGCTGCTGCGCCTGTCGCTCTTCAGAGAGTTCGATACCCGGCCCCGCGCGTTCCACCACGCCGTCGAGGCGTACAAGATTCGGGACCAACTGGCCGAGGCCGAGGTCGGGGCCGTCGTCTGGGTCGACTGGTGGGGATCGAAGCTCGAGATGCTCGATAGCGTGCCGGCGAATGCGGCGCTGCTCGACGCCGCGGGCGTGCGCGTCGCGCTCCATTCCGACTCCGCCTACGACGTGCAACACCTGAACCAGGAAGCCGCGAAGGCGATGGCGGCCGGCTGGCGGGCCGGGCTCGAAGTCGAGCCCGAGGACGCGATTCGCTGGGTCACGGCCCACCCCGCCTGGATCCTGGGCATCGATGATCGGACCGGAACACTCGAAGCGGGCAAGGACGCCGACGTCGTTGTCTGGTCGGGAAATCCATTCAGCGTGTACGCGCACGCCGATCTGGTCTTCATCAATGGAGGGCTGGTGTACGACCGTGCTCGGCCCGGCTCCTATCGCATCTCGGATTTCGAACTCGGGATCCGGAGCGCACCGTGACCGGGCTGCTTCTCACAGTTGCGATCGTGAGCGCAACGGTCTACACGGGCGAAGGCCCCCCGCTGCGGGAGGCTACGGTGGTCATCGACGGGAACCGGGTTACGGCGGTTGGTACCGGGCTCGCGCCGCCAAAGGGTGCGCGCATCATCGACGCACGATCGGGCATCGTCACACCGGGCCTCATCGACGGCGCATCGCGTGTCGGGCTGGTCGGGGTCCGACTCGAGTCGCAGAGCGTCGAGGGCACCCTGGGTCCCGACGCCGACCCGGTGCGCGCCGCACTTCGCGTATCCGACACCTTCGACGCGGCGTCCTTCGTGCTCCCGGTCGCGCGGTCGGGCGGGCTCACCTCGGCCGCAATCATTCCGCAGGGCGGAATCCTTCAGGGGCAATCGGCCTGGATCGACCTGATCGAGGACGATCCGGTACGGCGTTCCCCTCTGGCGCTGCACGTGTCGCTAGGGTCCCACGGAAGCAAGGCCGGATCGCGTTCGCGCGCCTTCCTCCGGCTGCGCCAGGTTCTCGAGGACACGCGCCTGGTCAATTCGAACCGCGGGCTCTACCTGTCGGGCAAGCTCCGACCCATCTCTGTTTCGGCCGCGGACCTCGCCGTGATCTCACTGGCGCTCGAACGCGAGCTTCCCGTCGTGTTCGAGGTCGACCGCGCCGCCGACATCCGGACGGTGCTGCAGATCGCGCGCACGTACCGGCTGCGGGCCATCCTGCTCGGCGCCGCCGAGGGCTGGAAGGTGGCGGACGAGATCGCGGCCGCCGACGTGCCCGCGCTCGTGAATCCGTTCGAGAACCTGCCCTCGGATTTCGACCGGCTGGACGCGCGCGCCGACAATGGGTTGCTCCTGCATCGGGCCGGAATCAGCGTCGGATTCACGCTGCGCGGCGCAGCGCACTTCGCGCCGAGGCTCCGCCAGGCGGCCGGGAACGCGGTGCGAAATGGCTTCCCCTACGACGCGGCGGTCGCCGCGATCACCAGCGTCCCCGCCCGGATCTTCCGCATGGTGGATACCGGCGTGTTGCGCCCCGGGGCACTCGCCAACCTCGTGATCTGGAACGGCGATCCGCTGGAACTGACCAGCTGGCCGACACGCATGCTGATCCGGGGCCGCGAGATCGAACTCCGGTCGCGCCAGGACCAGCTGACCGAGCGCTACCTCACGCTGCCGCTGGACGCGCCGGGCGGCCCGGGCCGCGCCGACCCAGGTCCGGCACTTCCGAGCGCACCCTAGAGCCGCTGCGCGGGGAGTACCCAGCGCTCGGCCGTCTCGTCGAGCGTGTGCAGCAGCGTCTCGGAATCCTGAGCAAACCCCAGGACCACCAACTGGTCCACCCCGGCATCGCGGTAACGCGCAAGCGCCGTCGGCTCGATCGGCTTCAGGTAGGGTGAAACCGCCACCTCGATCTCGCCAAGGCTCCGTCCCCGTTCCCGGAGCAACACGTCGAGGCGCTTGATTCGCTCTTCCGCGGCTTCGGGATCGAGGTTGAACCCGTACCAGCCCTGCCCCAGGTCGGCGACCCGCCGCAGCGCCGCTTCGCTCTCTCCCCCGAACCAGATCGGCGGGTGCGGCGCCTGCACGGGCTTCGGATACTGGCGGCACCCGGCAAGCGTGTAGAACTCGCCCTTGTACTCCGAGACCGGATCCTTCCAGAGTGTCTGCATCACGGCCAGATACTCGCGGCAGCGCGCACCGCGCCGCGCGAACGACGCGCCGACCGCCTCGAACTCCTCGGCGAGCCAGCCCACACCCACGCCGAAATCCACGCGACCGTCTGAGAGCCAGTCGAGCGTCGCCACTTGCTTCGCCGTGTAGACCGGGTTTCGCTGCGGGACCAGGCAAATCCCGGTGGCGAGACGGATCCTCGAGGTGGCGGCCGCCAGAAAGTTGAGCGCACACAACGGATCGAGAAAGCCCGTGTCGGAGGCGACCGGGATCCGGCCGTCGTCCGAGTAGGGGTACCGCGAGCCATATTCATCGAATAACACTACGTGCTCTGCGGCCCAGAGCGCGTGGAAGCCGCGTTCCTCTGCCGCGGGCCCGAGCGTCGAAAGGTACTCGGGCGTCGCGATCGGATTACTGAACGGCGAAAAGAGACCGATCTTCATAGCCAACTCTCCCGCTGCTTCTCAGGCTGGATTCGGATACCACAAAAACTTCACTTCCCGTCGAGGAAGCAGTCCACGACCTCCAGGAACCGGTCGAGCTGATCGTGATGCACCCAGTGACCGGCGCCCCCGATGTTCTGGACCTCGAGGTTCGGGAAGTGCACGGACCGCCCGTCCGCGACCGGATCGCTGGCCCAGCTCTCGGTACCTCGGATCAGCAGGGTCGGACAGCTGATCCGCGACCACATTTCGTGCGCGTCTGCCGAGTTGAAGGCGTAGGGGGAAAAGACGCGAACGTAGTTGTCGAATTTCCAGGTGAAGGTCCCATCCTCGTTCTGGTGCGTACCGTGGACGGTGAGATGTTTCGCCTGATCCGGACTGAGGTGCGGATTCGCCTCCTGCATGCGCGCCACTGCGTCTTCGAGGGTCGGGTAGCAGCGCGGCACGCGGCTCGCCATCGCGTGCACGCCCGCGATCCAGCCGCGCATCCGTTCGGATGCGGGCTGCACGGCCCGTTCCTCGATCATCTGCGGCGGAGGCCCGAATCCCTCGATCGAGACCACCCTGGAGATCCGCTCGGGGTAGATTCCGGCGTATTGCAGCACGATCGACCCGCCCAGGGAGTGGCCGATCAGGGTGATCGGGGAGAGTTCCTTCTGGTCTAGCAGCTGCGCGATGTCGTAGACGTAGTCGATCATCGCGTAGTTACTGCCGTAGACCCACTGCGAGTCGCCGTGGCCGCGAAGATCCGGCGCGATGATGTGATACTGGTCGCGCAGGCTCTGAGCGACCCAGTCCCAGTTGCGGCAGTGGTCGCGGTTTCCGTGCACCAGGAGCAGGGGGGGTGCGTCTTCGTTTCCCCAGTCCACGTAGTGAAGCCGGAGCCGCTGCGAAAAGTACACGTGAGACGCGGGGCCCGGGACTTCCATCTGCATCGGCCCATTCTAGCCGCAGCGGGCCTGGAATCCGCTGCCGGAGAGAAACGATCCCGGGCCGGGGCGGAACGGTCGGGCTGCCGCCCAAGCCGCAGCGCAAGTCGCCGGTCCGCTCCCGGTAGATCGATCGCCCCTTCGTGTGGAAGGCGCGGTTCCGAGAGGTGTAGACTGCGAAGCGTCGACTCCCCCGCAGGACCCTGCGGGCCGCGTCGCAGTTACCCGCCTCGGAAGGAGTGAACCCGTTGCGCAGTGCAAAGGATTTCTTTCAGCCTCAGGCCCTCGGAGCGCCCCAGCCCGTTAGAGAGATCCCGTTTCGGCCCTCCCGCATGATCCACTTCTTTGACCCGAGCAACCCCAAGATGGCGGCGAAGGTTCCCGAACTCGCGACGAAGTGCGACGTGCTGCTGGGAAACCTCGAAGACGCGATCCAGGCGAGCAACAAGGTCGCGGCCCGCGAGGGACTCGTGAAGATCGCCCGCGAGACCGACCTCGGCGACTGTCAACTCTGGACCCGCATCAACAGTCTCGACAGCCCCTGGGTGCTGGACGACCTGATCGAACTCGTCACCCAGATCGGCGACAAACTCGACGTGGTCATGGTCCCCAAGGTGGAAGGCGCCTGGGACATCCACTACGTGGATCGAATCCTGGCTCAACTCGAAGCTCGCGCCGGCCTCGAGAAGCCGCTGCTTATTCACGCAATTCTCGAAACAGCCCTCGGGGTCGCAAACGTGGAGGAGATCTGCGCGGCGAGCCCGCGCATGCAGGGGCTCTCGCTCGGACCAGCCGACCTCGCCGCCTCCCGCCGGATGAAAACGACCCGGGTCGGCGGCGGGCACCCCGGTTACGTCGTTCGCGAGGATCCCAATCCAGATAACGAAGATGCAGTCCGTTCGACCGCACAACAGGACCTGTGGCACTACACGATGGCGCGTATGGTCGACGCCTGTGTCGCGAGCGGGATCCTGCCCTACTACGGACCGTTCGGTGACATCCGCGATGCAGTCGCGTGCGAGGACCAGTTTCGGAACGCGTTTCTGATGGGATGCGTGGGCGCCTGGTCACTGCATCCGGCTCAGATCGAGATCGCGCGCCGCGTCTTCAGCCCGCCCGTCGAGGAGGTCAAATGGGCGAAGAACGTCCTGGAAAAGATGGGGGATGGGACCGGCGCCGTGATGATCGACGGCAAGATGCAGGACGACGCCACCGTGAAGCAGTGCCGGGTGATGGTCGACCTCGCGAACGCGCTGTCCGAGAACGATCCCGAGTTGCGCAAGGCCTACGGCTTCTGAGTAGAAGCGCACACGGCCAGGCCGCACGCGCCGACGGATCGGCCTAGAATTCACCGAGGACCCACTTCGAGCATGCCCCCGCTCCGCGACCTAAGCGTGATCGACTTGACGGTGGCGCGCGCCGGACCGGTGGCGGTCCGGCAGCTGGGCGACTGGGGCGCCTCGGTGACCCGGATCGAGCCGCCGGGATCAGACGAAGACGCCATGGGAGTGGGCGCTCGCCACGGCCCCGACTTTCAGAACCTACACCGGAACAAGCGCTGCCTGACGATCGATCTGAAACAACCCGAGGGCCTCGAGATCTTCTTCCGGCTCGCGAAAGACGCCGATGTCGTGGTCGAGAACTTCCGGCCTGGGGTCAAACACCGGCTCGGGGTCGACTACGAATCCGTGCGTGAGCGCAATCCGCGCATCGTCTACGGAAGCATTTCGGGCTTCGGCCAGGACGGCCCCTACCGAGACCGCGCGGGCGTCGACCAGATCGCCCAGGGCATGGGAGGACTGATGTCGATCACGGGCCTGCCCGGGCAGGGCCCGGTGCGCGTCGGGGTTCCGATCGCGGACCTGTCCGCCGGGTTGTTCCTGGCGATCGGAATCCTGCTCGCGCTGCGGGAGAGAGACCGCTCTGGGGAAGGCCAGTGGGTCCACACTTCGCTGCTCGAAGCGCAGATCGCAATGCTCGACTTCCAGGCGACGCGCTGGCTGATGGACGGCGAGGTTCCCCCGCAGGCCGGGAACCACCATCCGACCGGGATTCCGATGGGCGTCTATCCGACGGCCGACGGCCACATCAATCTCGCCGCCCCCTCGAACCGGATGTTCCGAAAGTTCTGCCGCGCACTCGGAGCCGAACCCCTCCTGGAACAGGATCAGTATGCGGATGCTCAGAGCCGTTACCGGAACCAGGAGGAGCTTCACGAAGAAATTGCCTCCTACACACGCAAACGAAAGAGCGCGGAGTGGATCGAGATCTTGAACCGCGAGGGGATCCCGTGTGGACCGATCCTACGGATCGACGAAACCTTCGCCGATCCGCAGGTTCGACACCTGGGGATCGCGAAACAGGTCGACCACCCGGATCGTGGCACGATCGAGATCGTGGGCCAGCCGATGCACCTCGAACGAACGCCGCAGCGCATGCGCAACGCGGCACCCGACCGTGGGCAGCAAACCGACAGCGTGCTCGCCGAACTCGGCTACGCGCCCGAGGTGATTTCGGAGCTTCGCAGGCGACGCGTCGTCTGATCCGTGAAACTCGAACTCCCCGCCCGCAAGCTCGCCGCCGAGATTGACGGGTCGGTCGCGTGGCCGATCTACAACAATCCCGAGCGACGAAACGCGCTCTCGTTCGAGATGCAGCGGGCGATTCCTGCGATTCTCAAGCGCTTCGAGAACGACCCGGCAATCCGCGTCGTGGTGGTTCGGGCCGCCGGGGGACCGCCGTCGGCTTCGCGCTCTGCGCTCGAACCCGCACGCAACGCCGAGCGGCCCCGGGTTCCGGGCACTTCGATCCGCGCAGGCTAACTTTCGCGGGCATGAGCCCGGGCACGATCCTCTGGCTGGTGGGGCTCGTGGGGGGCGCGGTCTCCCTCTCACAGTTGCCGAGTCTCGGCCTAGCCGTCTTCCTTGGAGAGCCGTGGCTGCCCTTCGTGCTCGCAATCGCGGTCGGGGGTACGGCGTCAGCCCTGCTCTGGTTCGCGAGCCGGACGGGGGGTCGTGAACTCGACCATCGTTCCGCGTTCGTCGCGGTTACGCTCTGCTGGCTCACGGCCTGCGTCCTCGCAGCATTGCCTCTCTACGGCCACCCCGAACTCGGGCTCTCGCTGGTCGATGCCCTCTTCGAATCGACCTCGGGGTTCACGACCACGGGAGCCACGGTTCTCACCGGCCTCGACCACGCCCCGCGCTCGGTACTGCTCTGGCGCAGCGTCACCCAGTGGCTGGGCGGGATGGGAATCGTCGTGCTGGGCGTCGCGGTTTTTCCCCTGCTCGGGGTGGGTGGAATGCAACTGTTCAAAGCCGAGGCCCCGGGACCGACCAAGGACAAGCTCACGCCCAGAATCGGAGAGACAGCCCGGCTCCTGTGGGTCCTTTATCTCGGACTGACCACAGTCGATGCGGTCCTGCTCTGGGTCGGCGGCATGGGCCCCTTCGACGCGATCTGCCATGCGATGAGCACGATTTCGACCGGCGGCTTCTCCACGCACGATGCCTCCCTCGGGCACTACGAATCCTCGTTCATCCTGTCTACGACTACGGTCTTCATGCTGCTCGGCGGCATGAGCTTCGTGATCCTGCACCGCGCACTCACGCGTGGGATCCACTGGACGGACTCTCCGGAACTCAAGGCCTACGTCGGAATCGTTCTGGGCGCGTCGGTCCTGATCACGCTGGACCTGCGCAGCGGCCCCTTCCAGGAATTTGATACGGCAAGACAGGCTCTCGAGCACGGCTTCTTCCAGGTCGCCTCGATTTTGAGCACGACCGGCTTCACCACGCTCGACTTCGACCGCTGGCCCCCGCTCTCCCATGCGGTGCTTTTTGGCCTGTTGTTCGTCGGCGCCATGTCGGGCTCGACCGGAGGCGGGATCAAGGTCATCCGGGTTCTGCTGGTGCTGCGGATCGCCGCATCGCAGTTCTTCCGCCTGACTCACCCGCGTGGTTTCGCATCCGTCAAACTCGGAAAGGAAAACGTGGACGAAGCGGTCCTGCTAGGAGTGCTGGGCTTCTTCGGCATGTGGATGGCGGTCTTGTTCACTGGCACCGCGGTGCTGTGCGCATTCGGGTCCGACCTGTTCACGAGCCTGTCGGCGGCCGCCGCGACGCTCGGGAACGTCGGTCCGGCCTTCGAGGGCGTCGGGCCTTCTCACAACTACGCCGGGTTCAGCGACGCGGCCAAGCTCTCGATGGCCGCGCTCATGCTTCTCGGACGGCTCGAGATCTACGTCGCGCTCGTGATTCTGACGCCCAGCTTCTGGCGGAGCTAAGCGGGCTGATTCAGTTCGATCAGGTTTCCCGACGGATCGCGCAGGAAGCACTGTCGGCCCGCGCCCGGAATCTCGAACGGACCGCGCACCTTGACCCCCTTGCCGGTCAGTTCCCGGGCCGCCACGTCGACGTCCTCCACCCGCAGTGCAAAGTGCTGCCCCTCCGGGGCGGCGTGCTGATCGACTTGGATCAGGTGGATCTGCTGCGCCCCCGCATCGAGCCACATGCCCGGGAACCCAAAGTCGGGGCGGGGGAGAACCTTCAGGCCGAGAATCTCCGTGTAGAAACGAGCCGTCTGCTCGAGGTCCCCCACGTTGAGCGATACGTGATGCACGCCCGCGAACTCCATGGCGGCATCCTAGCATCCCGTACCGGCAGCAGGCGTATACTGCCGCGAGAAGGAGAACGCCGCATGACGCAAAGCCGTACGATCGAGACGGGAACCGACCACCTGCACGCCCGCGTCGAGGACAGGGTCGCGATCCTGACGATGAACCGGCCGGAGCGCCGGAATGCCCTCTCCGGCGAGATGATCGCCGGGCTCGCACTCGCCCTGAACGAGGCCGAGACCGCGACCGATGTCGGCTGCATCGTCCTCACCGGCGCAGGCGGCGCGTTCTGCGCGGGTGGAGACGTCAAGGGAATGGACGAAGGCAACCGCTCCAGAAGCGCGGCGTCGGTCCCGATCGACGTCCGGATCCACGCGCAGCGCTTGAGCCAGCGCAATACCGCAGGGCGCATCTACGAGATGCCCAAGCCCGTCGTGGGCTCGATTCCGGGCGCGGCCGCGGGTGCGGGACTCTCACTCGCGCTCGCTTGCGACCTCAGGATCGCCTCCGAAAATGCGCTGTTCGTCACGGCCTTCGCACGCGTCGGCTTCAGCGGCGACTACGGCGGAACCTGGTTCCTGACACAACTCGTGGGACCGGCCAAGGCACGCGAACTGTATTACCTGTCGGAGCGGATCGACGCGAAGCAGGCGGAGCGGCTGGGCCTGGTCAACCGCGTGGTGGCGGAGTCCGCGCTGGAAGAGCAGACGATGGAACTGGCGCGCCGCCTCGCGAACGGGCCGACCGTCGCCTACCGCTACATGAAGGAGAACATCAACCGCGCCGTCTCGGGCGAGTTCGGCGACTGCATCGACCTGGAAGCAACCCACCACGTGCATACGGGCCTCACCGAGGACCACCGCGAGGCCACGCGCGCCTTCGTCGAGAAGCGGGAGCCGTCATTCAAGGGACGCTGAGACGAGCAGGAGTTCCGTCAGCCTGAACGAACTCAGCTGCGGGCGCTCGGATACGTCGACTGAGGCTCTCGATCGCTTCAGCGCTCCGACGCCCTAGCGGCTGGATCGCGGCCGCACCTGAAATTCGATCCAGTTGCGCAGTTCCTGAGTCCGGAGTTCTTCGTCCATGATGTCGGAACCGAGCCGAAGCGAGCGCGCGAGATCGTGGCGCGACGGGTCCCGGTGCAGCGCTTCGAGATCGTCTGCGTAGGCGATGGCGGTCTCCGGATCCGGGAAGCTTCCCTGCCGGACCAGATCGTTCGCGCGAAGCCGGCAGAGCGCGGCGATCTCGTGCAGATCGAACTCAGGGTGATACTGAACGGCCCAAAACGAGCCACCTGCTTGCTGGACCGAAATCGCCTGCACTCTCGAAAAGGCGTTCGACGCCAGCAGGTCTCCGTCGGATGGAAGTCGCACGATCTCGTCCTCGTGGCTGGCGGGTGCATCGAACACCGCCGGCTTTCCGCGATACAACGGATGTGCGCGTCCGGATGCAGAGAGCGCGACCCGGCGCGCGAATCCGAACTCGCGGCCGCGCGGATTCGGGGCGCACTCACCTCCAGCGGCGACGACGCAGATGTGGGCAGCAAAGCAGCTTCCAAAACCCGGAACTCCCGAAGCGAAGAGCTCGCGGCAAAACTCGACCTGGCGCTGAACGCGGGAATCGCCGGCGCGATGCACCGACAGACTCGAACCGGTCCAGGCGACGCCGTGATAGCGCTCGAGCTCAGATCGCGATGGGAGCGATGCGTCGGGGTCCGCACCGTAGACCACCTGGACCTCTGCCCGGGGCTCGATTCGGACAAGCGCTTGCTCGTAGAGGCGTCCCGCCCGCGTGCCCCCGGCTTCTTCAAGCGCGTCGCGATCTTCGCGGGGGTAGGCGTCGAGTACCAGCAAGCGAACTCGTCCACCCAAGCGATTTCCCCTTCGCGTTGCGCCCTAACTCCGAAAATGAGACCTGGGCTGGCGGAGAGGGGGGGATTCGAACCCCCGGACCCCAAAAGAGGTCAACGGTTTTCGAGACCGCCCCGTTCAACCGCTCCGGCACCTCTCCG
>SPKZ01024367.1_pt1 | contig 18288 bp, 21 predicted proteins | sample 2456571 | NCBI WGS metagenome assembly SPKZ01 (sample SAMN11192286, study PRJNA482655) | marine metagenome | biome: ENVO:00000447; feature: ENVO:00000244|ENVO:00000211|ENVO:00000569|ENVO:00002023; material: ENVO:00002151; isolation source: ocean water from marine abyssalpelagic zone ...
AACCAATTAAGAATTATGAACTTTCATCTATCCAGTATGACAGATATGGATTTAGATGAAGCAGATTTAGAAGGATAAATTATGTCATTTACTATAAAAGATTCAGCAGGTCAAGATGCTAACGTAGTCAAAGATGCAGAGAACAGTGGAAGGCTGTGTGTAGATTCTTCACAGGAGTCTAAGCAACAGATAGCGGCCGTAGCTGGTAAATCATATGCAAGTTATAATGATGTGACTTTTGGTAGCGGAACAGGTGGGACTGAATGTGGCCTCGCTTACATTAAGAATAATTCAGAGTCACGTGACTTGGTTATTACGAAATATGATATATGGATAGGCTCATCAACTGACGGCTCTGGCGATGCTCTGCTATCTACTAAAATCGGTGGGTTAAGTGGAACCCTAATAACAGCCGGAACTGATGCGACCACAGGGAATCTAAACTTAGGTAAACTTTCTACTGTTGCCCCTGTGACTGCGAAGAAAGGTGACGGAACTGCTTTAACTGTATCTAGTGTTGTTTCCGAAGGCTTACCTTACCAACCTACTTTGACTCGTGATGCATTTGAAGACGTAACAGTTCTAGAGACTGGTTCAGATATTGCTTTCACTTGGACACCGCCTAGTGGAAACACTTCTCAACGTGTTCAATTAATTATTGAATTTTACTTTAGGGATAGGTCGAAGTAATGGCAATCAAGGCTCAAATAGTAGGGGCGGACGGTAAACCTGTTCAGGTTCTAAACGGTGGAGCCTTAGAAGTTATTACAGACGCCTTCCCTGCCTTCGGTCAACAGCAGAAGGGTATTATATACAGGGACTATTTCCGTAACACAGTAACTAGTGGACCTAATGGCTCACAGGATATGCGTGTAGACGGTTCATCAACTTCTGTAGAATTTACTATTGAAGGTTCCAAGAATACCAGATTACCTGCTGATAGGTATATCACTTCTATAAGTTTCGTTATAGGCGACGGGGGCGCAAACTTAAACGAATTTGGTAACCGCCCGCCGCTAATCAACGGTGTAGATGTAGAGTATTCCAGTAACTTAAGCAGTTCAGGCTTTGTGTCGCTATCAATTGATGGCTTAAAAACTAACTGGGATTTGATAAGACTGTGCGACGGAAACCCTGCATTCGGAACAGGTGCTAACGCTTTCAGGACTCAGAACATTGATGGCGTTGTGGAAGCTTATATACCTTTTCTAGACTTAACTAAATTTATACCGAATGGTATAAGACTTAGACACAATTCAGATGATAGGTTTGTTATCAGAATAAATGATGATATAGACAATATAGATTTATTTACAGCCATAGCAAGTGGCTATGATAGAGTAAAGGTGGAAAAATAAAATGGTAGAACAAGGCGTTGTAGATGGTGTAGTGAAGTTAGCAGAATCCTGGGGCACTTTAGGGATTTTAGGTATAGGAATTCTAGGATTGATGTTGTTCTTGTGGAAAGTGATTTCTAAAGTTACTGACACGTATGGAAACAAGTTAGATAAAGTAGCGGATAACCTAGATAAAGTTTCGGAGAACATTAAGGACCAGACAGGTATCCTGAAAGAGGCGTTTGAGAAGCAGAATGAGAAGATGGAACGCCATTTTGACAGAAATAATGACACACTTAGGGAAATGTTGAGCCCTGTTAAAGATTCAGTAGCTTTTATAAGGAATTCTAATGAGCAGATAAATACTCACCTAACAAATCTTGAAATTGACATGCAGCGACAAGCTGAAAATGTTAGAGACATAAAAAAAGGTAGGGATAAATGAAAATACAACCATGGTTACTAGAAGCACAGACATTTCTGTCTAGTTCTTTTACAGATGTAAGGTTCGAAGCTGCTAGCTTGGTGGAGGATGAAATCGCACTTCCCAGTCACAGTAATGGGACAGATTACCTTTATCTAGGTTTCAATAAGCTTATTAGTAACTTCTATATAAATGTAAAGACTGCCAACGCTACTGTGAACCCTGTAGTATCGCTTGAATACTATAATGGTTCTAGTTGGACAAGTGTATCAGGGTTAATTGATGACACCAAAGGCCTTTCACGTTCTGGATTCTTCCAGTGGGACGCAGTGACAGACTCAGAAGAAACAGCCGTTAATAGTGTATCTAAGCACTGGTTACGCCTTTCTGTAGACACAGGCGCAAGCACTGAAATATGGGGCGTGAGCATGCTTTTCTGTGATGATAGGGATATACAAAAAATATACCCACCTATCCTCGGTGACAGTGAGTATAGGCTAGGTCAAGACAGTCATATATTTAATCATCTAGTGGCTAGAGACTGGGTGATTGACGAACTATTGTCTAAAGGTATATTGAAGATTAATAGCCAAGGCAGTCTAAGTGATATCACACCTTGGGACTTACTCAAGGAAGAACAACTAAGGCTCGCAGCAGCTTATAAGTGTTTAGCACATATATATTTTAATATATCTGATGACGAAGAAGACACCTACATGGCAAAGTCTGCTAAATACATGAAAGCTGCAGAGTCTTCAATAAGAAGGTTCAACTTAGCTGTAGATACTAATGATGATGGTGTGTTACAAGAAAGTGAGAAGATTACAATCAGACACGGAAGGATGTTTTACTAATGACTGTGGCAACCATAAAAGCAGGCATTGAAACTAGGTTAGGTATTTCCTTACCAGGTTACACGGCTTTAAAATATCAACTTGCACTTGAGGATAACAAAAACAAAGGTTCAGGTGACAAGTGGGCGTTGACGGCTATAAATTCTGATGAAATCGAAGGTGTAACGAAGTTTATCACCGTTGACCAGGGGTTCCGTCTGTCCTTAGTAAAATCTTACATTACAACAAACGAAGGCGATTCTGCACTAAATGATAAAGTGACAGAATTAAGAGACGACATAATGACTGCTTATGCTGATATAGTTTCAAGTAAAGCAGGTGCTCCGTCTGTAGTTATCGGGACTTTGCAGGCTCTAGCTGTTGAGGACACGGTTATAGACAGGGACAACAAGACAATTACAATTATAGCTAATTTTACAGTAACATATAGGGTATCAACTTAACCTATAATGTAAAAGTATATATTCGATTACAACGAAAGGTATTAATATGGCAAATTTTACTAGAAAAAGAAATACTACTCTTTATATTGAAGAAGAGTCCACAGAAGGCACACCAGTTGACCCAACTTCTGGCGCCTCTGCAATCTTACCAATAGCGGATTCCATCGAAATGGCTCCGAATGTTGAGAATGTTGAAAGAAATGTTCAAAATAGTTCTATTGGTAAATCTACACCTAGAAAAGGTATGAGAAGCGTTTCCGGCGGTGTGTCTGTTGAATTCAAGGCTCACGGAACAGAAGGAACTGCACCAGAGTATGGACTAATGTTAGAATCACTACTCGGTAACACTAGAAGTGCAGCGGCTGATGCTGTTGACGCTTATGTTGATGCTGACACGATTACAGTTACAGGGCACGGATATAGCACTGGTGATGTTGTTATGATTAAGCACGCTGGCGCTTATCACATTACTCCAGTTGTTGTTGTTGATGCAAACACTTTAGATTTAGTAGTTTCCGACCCTGTGGCTTCTGGAACACCTGCTATTTCTGCTCTAACAACTTACTACCCAGCTGATAGTGGTCACAAGTCAATTACTTTCACTAAGTATGTTGAGGACGCAATCGAAGAGCAGGGTATTGGTTGTAAGATGGCTTCTGCTGGATTGTCAAACTTCACAACTGGACAGATTCCACAACTAGACTTCGGCTTCGAAGGCTTGAACCATACACGTGAAGTTAAGGCCCCAACTTACACACCTTCTTACGATTCTGCACTTTCTCCAGTTGCATTAGACGCTTGTATCTTTGTTGACGGCGTAGCTGTTGAAGTAAGCGAAATCAGTTTTTCTGTTGAGAATGTTCTAGGCGGAATCATGGATGTGTGTGACGCTAACGGTAAGTCTGCACAGCTTGTAAATGAAAGAACTATCACTGGTTCAATTAACCTTTACAAGAAAGACAATTCTGTTGACACTTATAACAAGTTAGTTAACGGAACAGTATTTTCTGTATTTGGTTACGCTAAGATTCCAACGGGAACAGACGGTGAGCATCAAGACGTTGTCGCTGTTTACCTACCTAACATTCAAATCAGTGAATTAGGCGAAGGTGACGTTGATGGAACTTTACAAGATGTTGTAAGTTTCACAGCTACACGTGGAACAGACGGAAGTGAAGACGAAATATTCATTAGCTTCATATAATGTAAATACGTAGGTGTTAACTGCATTTAGCGCCTACATTTCTTTTTAATGCAGTAAGAAGGATAGAAAATGATAAAGATAGTAAACCCTAAAAAACACTTATACCTTTCCATAGATGGTGCTGTAGAATTCAAGCTGAAGCCTCTAACTAATGAAGCTAGACAAGAAGTCCTACCTTTGACTCCTGCAGAGGATGCTTCAGTTGCAGACCAGATGAACTTTGTAATGGGACTCCTAAAGAAGGTGATTGTAGATTTCGCTGGAATAGTTGACAATGACGGTGAAGCAGTTGAATGTTATTATGACAATGCCGGTGAAATTGATGACGACCTTCTAATGGCCCTAGTGCAGGCTCCAGCTTTACAAGAGAAGTTAATCTATGCTGCTATGAACATTTCCACTGGCTCTGCAGAGGATTCTATTGTGAACCCTGTGTCGGGCGAAGTAATCGAAGGTGTGAAGTTCATTAAAAAAAAGGACCTGCTTCACCTGAAGTAAGGAAGACAACTGAATTAGTAACTTTGGAACTATTGCTTGAGTCTGCACATATTGTATGTGGCAGGCTTTCTTTGTTTGAAGTCATTCAGTTAAGAGCAGCCTTTGGTTATCACTACTATGAGCAGTTCAGATGTGAGGACACTTGGGAAGCGAAACGCAATCCGCCTAATGGGAGACCTTGGACTGAACAACAAATCACCCAGGCCAAGATGGACAAGGGATGTATTAGGGACAGTAGGGGGAAGTTTAGGGGCACTATACCGCTTATCGATGGGGTAGAAATAGAAGGGTGCTTGTGTCGTATGAGGCTAGCAGATGATGCTTTTAACCTTATCCATCAGCAGTGGAAGACTTGGAAAGATAAAGCAATGGCACCTTATGGTGAGAACCCTATGGAAATGCCTGTTAAGACTTATGAAATATTTAACCTTCTCGACACCTGGTATTCCGACTGGGAAAGGGATATGGAAGAAGAAAGAAAAGCGAAAGCGAAACAAAAATAAATAATGTATTATAGTAATTAAACTTAAGGACTCCGAAGAATGGCTAAAGAAATAGTAATAGACCTGAAACTAGATTCCAGGGACTACAAAAAGGAAATGAAGAATGTTGATTCAAAGACCGATGGATTTGTTAAAGGTCTGAATGACAAGCTTGCTAATGTTTCAATTCCTACTGGAGCCTTGACAGCGGCTGTCGGTGGAATCACTGCAGGTATATCCCTTCTAGTAAAGGAAGCTAGTAGATTAGAGGATGCGACTTCACAGTTCGAGACACTTACAGGCTCTGTGGCAGAAGCTGAGAAGCATGTTAAGGACTTAGCACAATTCACAGCTAACACACCTTTCCAGCTGGACGGGGTAGCTACAGCCTCTAAGACTCTACAAGCGTTCGGTGTCCAGACTGATGACGTTATCGGTATCCTAGGTCAATTAGGCGATATAGCTGCTGTTTCTGGTTCAGAACTATCTAGCCTTGCTAGAATATTCGGTCAAGCCAGGTCTGATGGCCGATTAATGACAGAGGACTTGAATCAATTAACTACAGCAGGTATCCCTATCTTCGCACAGTTGGCAACACAGATGGGCTTGACGACAGCTGAAGTTCGGAAGTTCGCTTCAGAAGGTAAGATTAGTTTTAATGAATTTACAGAGGCTCTAAATTCCTTAACTGGGCCGACTGGGCAATTCTTCGAAGGCGCTATCCGTAAGTCCAAAACATTAAGCGGGGTCCTTTCGACACTTAAAGATAACATAGCATTAACAGCAGCTGAAATGGGCAAGGAATTACTCCCACAAGTAAAGGCGGCTGCTCTAGGGCTCCAAGCTTTCATAGCAGAGAACAAAGCTGATATTGTTGAAGGTTTCAGGGATGCCATAAGTGCACTAACTACTGCTGTATCAGGCGTGACTTCGGTTATCGCTTTTCTTGTTGATTCAGGGCTTGACCAGTTCCTTATTGACGCAGGCAAAGCTTTCATAGCTTATAAAGGTGCTGTTATCGGGGCCGCTATAGCACAGCGAGCCTTCAATACTGCTGTAAAAGCTAACCCACTGGTATTAGTAGCAACTGCTGTAGGTTCTCTAGGCATAGCCTTCAAGCAAGCTATTGACGACACTAAGGACTTAACCGATGCTTTCGAACTATTCAAAAACAGGGCATTAGTGGCGTTCGGGAATCTTGTAACTAAAGTAATTCCATTAGCTGGAGCCTTTAGAAAGTTATGGGCTGGAATAGGTTTCGCAGTTGATAAGGTAGTCCTCAAGGTATTAAACAGTGGGTTAGTTAAGGCTATCACTGGAACCTTGCAATCTGTATTACTTTCTGTAGCTGACTTTTTCTTGAAGCTTGGTAGAAAGTTCGCAGCCGCTGGATTTCCTAAGATGGCTAGTAAGATAGGTGGTCTAGGGAATAACCTACTTAAGATTCGTGCTAAATTAGTGGCTGTTGAGAACGGGACAGATAACCTAGAAAAAGCCTCTGAACGTTACCAGAAGCGCCTAAAAGGTATCGACGAAGACACTAAAAAACAAATAAAAAGTATTAAAGAAGCAATTAAGGCTACAAAGAAACTTAATGAGGAATTAGCTGTCAAGAAACCTTCTAAAACCAAGACAGGCGGTGGTTCAGCCTCAGCACCTTCTACACCTTCTGGTGGTGGGACTTCTGTAGTTGACACGGAAGAAATTAAGACACAGCTTTCTTTTTTCGAAGTATCCCAGCAGGCTCTAACAGACCTAGAAACAAGAGAAGTTGCCAAACGTGTAGCCATACGTCAAAGTGCACAAGAAGAATGGTTCCAGGTGCTTAAACAAGGGCTAGGTGAGGAAGAAGCCGCTGAAATAACCTTACAGGCTGCAATACTCCAGGCCGCTGGAAAAGAGGCAGAAGCTAAGGAACTACTGCAAAAAGGAATAGTGAAGTCTCGTAAGGCATCGACTGAAAGACAGCTTCAAGATGAGAAGAACCTTAAGGAATCTACAGTCAAGTTAGCAGACTCTGCTTTCACTGCTATTTCACAATTAGCTGGTATGCGTATATCAAATATACAAGATGCTCTGAATGAAGAACTAGCTGCTGCTGAAGCCGTTCATGCTGCTAAAATGGAAGTAGCGCAAGAAGAGCATGACGCTGAAGTCGCTTTACTTGAAGAAGGGTTACAAAAACAACTAGAAGCTGACAAGGAAGAAGTAGAAAGTCTCAAAGACAAGAATGCAGAAAAACTTGAAGCTGCTAGAGAACTTAAGGACTCGCAACTTGAATTGATAGCTGAACAACATGAAGAAGAATTAATTCTATTACAAGAAAGGCAAGACCGTGAAAAAGGTATCATGGACGAAAGCCTCAAGGCTGAACAAGAACGCCTAAAAGCTTTAGAATTCGCAAGAAACGCTGACTTAAAGGCTATTCAAGATAAACTTGCAATCGCAGTTGGAGCCGAGAAGAAGGCGCTAGAAGAAGCACTTGCCCTAAGATTGGCTAATGATAAAGCCGGCTTAGACAATGCTATAGTGACTTCGAAGCTTTCAATAGAGAATAAGAAGAAGGAAATAGATACTAAAGTAACGGAAGATAAAAAGGAAAAAGACCAGCTTAAGGCAACGCACAAGCAGCACACAGAGGACGTCAAGAAAGCTGAAGAAGCTAAAGTAGATGCTGTTATAGACAGTAACGAAGCGTTATTGCAGGCTTTACTAGATAAGAATGATAAAGAGAAGCAAGACACTGAGGATATGATAGATGGCCTAAAGACAGCTTTCGAAAGATTCTCTGAAGACGAAATCGACGCTAAGGACAGAGCAGAAAAAGAGAAGAAAAAGATAGCACAGCGTGAGGCAAGGGAAGCTTTCAGAATCCAACAATCTGTCCAATTATTACAAGCTACTATGGCTGGAGCATTAGCAGTTACAAGGGCGTTCTCTGACTTAGGCCCTATTGCAGGTGCTGTCGCAGCAGGTGCTATCGGTATTACTACAGGTGCACAAATAGCCTTGATTGCTAACCAGAAGCCGCCTAAGTTTCAAAATGGTGGAATCGTTGCAGGGACACAAGCTGTGGGTGATACAATAACAGCTAGAGTCAATGCAGGCGAAATGATTATAAATAAAAGTCAACAACAGAACCTATTCGAACAGCTTAGGACTGGGAACTTTGCAGGCGGCAGCAGTGAAATGGTTGTCGAAAGATTAGACAGACTCGAAGCTGCTATCCTTAACAATCAGCCTGTTATTGAAATGGACGGCGTGAAGGTCGCACGTGCTGTTAGGGACGCTACCCAGTCAGGGTTCCGAATATAATGTATTATATAAAAGAAGGATAAGAATATGTCATCAAAATGGTTCAAGAAAAGTGACAATCACATACTAACTAGCACTATTACAGCCTCTAATTCGGATAGTAATTTCCCTGTTTCGAATCTTAAATTAGACCCTACAGTTAAGGAATGGAAATACACGATAGCACAGCCTTCCGTGGAAACAATAGTTTTTGACCTTGGTTCTGCCAAAGCTGTTGACTACTTACTATTAGCGAGTAATGTTCTGGAATCTGCAGGGTTCGACAGAATCGTGTTAGAGGCAAACACAAGTGATTCTTGGGGTTCTCCTGCCTTCACTTCTGGTAACGTGGATACTACAGTTGACGGAAAACTTTACTATGCACTTTCTTCAACACAAACTTACCGTTATTGGAGACTTAGTGTAAGTAAACAAGCAGGCGGAACTTATGTAGGTTTTTCTAATATATTCCTCGGACAATCCACAGAACTTACTAACCATGGACTAGATGTAAACTTCTCAGTTAGGGAAGATACTAACACTAAAGAATACAAAGGTCTTTATGGTCAACGTTGGTTCGATATAAGAAATACAGTTCAAAGCTTTAGTGGAAGATACACTAATCTTACAGTTCCAGAAAGAGACACACTGAAAGCACTATTCGACGAAAGCGATATCTACAATCCTGTATGGCTCGTAGTGGACCCAGTGCAAAGAAATGTCACAGAAGTAGAAGAATTAATGTTCTACGGATATTTCAGTGATAAACCTTCCTTCACACATCCCGCTTTTGGTAGGTGGGCTGTGCGAGTATCAGTAAGGGACATAGTTTAATGACTTTACAACAATACAAAGACTCTTCCGCTGTAGAAAAGATTGTGGTAGTTCACTTGGAGCCATTCAAACGTGAGTCTGTATGGACTGATGAAGGCGGTAACATATGGAGTAAAACTGTTGAATACACACCAGTGAAGGTGAGAATAAATGGGACCACACTTACAGAAGTATTCACTACACCTACTTCAGGGGAATGGTGGCATGATTCTACCAATAACCTAGTAAAGGTATACGCTACACAGGACCCTTCATTAGATTACACTACAGTTAACTATAGACTATACTTAGCAAGTAAACCTATTACACTTCCTTTCGATATGTCTTCAGGTTATGACGTTCCTTATGAAGGTCTTATAGATAGTATTAGCGACTTCGTTCAAGAACTTGACGACCAGCAGCGGGGTATCACAATCGAATCCCGTGGTAGTATAGCTTTTGCGAACGACAGGGAATACTGGAATGGTATATTTGATAAATTTATATATGACAATCAGCCAGTTAATGTGTGGTTATACTCCCCTACTATCGGCGGTGCTTCAGATTCTATCAAGCTATTTTCAGGGACTTTAGCAGATAAGGGGTGGTCAGATAGCAGTGTAAAATTCAACATACGTGACTACATTTACCAACTTAGGGACAGGGTTCCGCTTCCTCTTTACAATACAGATTCCCTGCCTGATATACTTCCAGAGCAGAACCTTGCACCTAAGCGCAGGGTTTACGGTAGAGTAGATAACCTTTGGCCTGAATGTCTTGATAACGAAGGGGAAGGTGCTACTGTTACAGGGACTTTTACGGGAACATCAGCATCTAAGGTGATAACTGGGACAGGGACTTCCCTTAAGGATGAAGTGTCCGTAGGTGATACTCTAATTTTCAGTGATGGTTCAGAAATAGATGTCGAAAGTATAAACAGTGTGGATATAGGACTATCCCAAGGTGAGGAAGTTATTGTCACTGGAAGTGGTTCTAATAACATTATATCAGATGCTGGAAGTAATCTAGATTTCAGTTCGCTTGTTTCAGGTGATAAGATTATCCTTGAAGGCGGTTTCCCTGTGAACGAACGGGGTATTTACACGGTTCAGTCTAGCACTGTAGGGTCTGTAACACTTACAACTGGAACCCTTTCCAATTCCTCAAGTAATTATATAGTTGAGACTGGTGATATTGTGTGTGTGAAAGAGTCCTTGAATACTACAGTATTTACAGCAGCTTCTGCAGTATCGGCAAGTTTTATTGGCTTGACAGGCGTTAGCAAGTCCTTAAGACCGAGCACTGCTATACACAGAACCTGGGCTATCGCTGAACACGCTTGCCATAATCCTAGTTTCACAATTACAGGTATTCAATTAGGTGCACGCAAGGTCGATGTAACAGATGCTAAAGGTGTCTATATAGGTGACACCATGACTATAGATGGTAGTAGTAAAACAGTTACTTCTGTCGTAGGGAATACTATTGAATTCGCACAGAGTATCGCTGGAACCACTTTAGGCTCTACGTTGACTAGAAACCCTTTGCAAAGTATAAACTTAGATGAGACAAGCCTAGCCGTAGACTCTATATCCGTAGATTCCAATGACTCAACAGATGGTTACGTTATTTCACTTGACGAAACTATTGAATTCGATTCGGCTCCTATTCTCCAGCCAGATAATGAAGTGATAGAAGTCATTAATGGCTCTAATGTTGTCTATTCGTCCTCTGGGCTATTCGAAGGCCTTCAGGCAAGGGATTGGGTTAAAATAGATACAGTTTGGTATGAAGTCTGGGAAATAATTGCGCCTAATGTAGCTACGGTAAGGGCAAATGTAAGCGCTTCTTCAGGTTCCTACACGCCTCAAACGAGAAGAACCAGGTCTATATTAGATGAGTCTATTCTGCTAGTTGACGTTTATGGGATTACAGAGGACGGAACCCCTACTGGAACCTTTGTAGAGACTGTCCCCGATGCTATTAAACACTTACTAACGGAATCTGGTGTATCTGTGGACGCTTCAAGCTTCACGACAGCGAATGATGATACTCCGTGGCTTGTGAGTATGGCTATACCTTTTAGACGTAGGGATAACAGTCCATCATTACAGGACGTGCTGAAGTCATTAAATGATAGTGTCATAGGCGCAATAAGTAACAATAATGAATTTGAAGCTAAAATGACTGTATATTCCACAGATAGGGACGAGTCCACTAGTATTAAACTAAACGAGACAGACCCTATCAACATAAATGTGCGTTCAGACCCCAAATTCGTTTTAAGTGCTGTGAATATTAGATACAGGCCTCAAGACGTAGAGCCTTTAAAGCTTGAAGATACCGACTTTTTCGAACAGCTTAACATTGAAAATGATGAAATAGGCTATTCTGGTCGAAGCCAGCAGAAACAAGAAATAACGGCTTATCTTTACAACCAAAAGGAAGCTGAATTCTTAGCTTATCGCACACTGTTATTAAGGTCTCTAGCTAGACTTACTTTAAATGTTGAAAGTTTCACACAGCTTATAGATATAGAAATAGGTGACGTCATTGAATTTACTCTTGACGATTTCCTTTTCGACAGGGTCGGGACCGGCGGAACCACAGGCCGTAAGGTGATGAAGGTTAGTTCAGTTGCTAAAGGTATGAATGGTGTGATGGTCTCCCTTGAGGACTTGGGTGGTTCAATGGGTTCTACCGCTATCATAACACCTGATACTTTAAGTGACTACTCAAGTGCTAGCGAGACTGATAAACTTTACAACGGATTCATTACAGAGGACGCCGGATACATAAATAATGATGAAGACACAATAGACCAGAACTTAATTTTCTAGCTTACATAAAGTATTATAGTAACATTACTAATAAGGAAATAATATGGCTTATACACCATTCAATCCTAACGATTTTTTAGCGGGCAAGCCTGTGAAAACAGGGTTGATGACTCAAATCAAGGACAATATAGAAGACCTAAAAACAGACCTAGACGCACTTCAAGGTGACCAGATACTTACACTTGATGCTGGAACCAACCCGACTTTGTCTGTAGAAACAATTGACACAACTTACACGACTTCCAACACAGGGACAGTTACTTTACCTACAGCTGCCTCTATGTCGGGAAGAAAGTTACGTTTTAACTTAATTACAGCCTCTACATTGACCTTAGCAGGTGATGGTGCAGAGAACATTAATGATGCCAATACCTATGTTATAAGGTCTGACGAGGCTTCAGTTGAAATCGAGTCCAATGGCATACAGTGGTATGTGATAGCCGACGCAAACAGTTTTTTAGTTAGAAACGCAGGAACTGCAGGTGCTCCTGCAATTGCATTGGATTCCGACCCTGACACTGGTTTCTACTGGTCTGGTGCTAACGAATTAAGCTTTGCTACAGATGGTTCTCAAAGATGGAAAATAACTTCTTCTGGGGGTTTGACCGCTACCAATGGCAGCCGCTTTTATGCTGATGACGGAAGTGCCGCTTTCCCTGGTATTTCTTTTGCGGGTGACATGGACACCGGATGGAGAAGAAACGGCTCTGGGGATGTTTATTACGTGGGGGATGGAACCGACTACTTTAGAATGCGTTCTAACGGCTTATCATTCTTAAATAATGCTAGGTGTTACAATAGCGACGGAACAGCCTTACTGCCTAGTATAACTTTTGAATCCGACCCCGATAACGGGTTTTATAGAAGTGGAACTAATGAGACTAGCTTTTCTGTAGCAGGGACCCAAAGGTGGACTTGGTTAGCAGGTGGATCACTTCGGTCTCAGAATGGTGCAAGATTCTATATAGATGACGGTTCTGCTGCTCTGCCAGGTATAGGTTTTGCAAGTGAAGTTGGCACGGGAATGTATAAAAGCGATACGAATGAATTATCGTTTAGCATCAATACTAGTAAGAAATGGACGATTAATAGTTCTGGTAACTTAACTTCTGCTGCAAATAAAACATATCTTCCTGATGGTTCTGCTTCTTCTCCCAGCTATAGCTTCAATAGTGCAACAGGCTCAGGGATGTATTTGTCAGGCTCTAACGTATTGTTCTCAAGGGCAGGAACGGGTGTAGCAGCTTTTTCATTCACCGATAGTTTGGTAAGCTTTATTCCCTTAACAAATGAAGGCTCTAATTTCGGTGGAGACTCTTTTAGGTGGGCAAAGTCTTTTCTACATGATTTAGACGTAAATGGAGTATGCTCTGGCAATCTTGCAAATGGAACCTACTCCCCAACTACCACCATAATATCTGGCTCAAGTTTGACTATGAACACTGTATTTTATAGTAGAGTAGGGAACATCGTTACGGTATCTGGCAGATTTCAAATAACAACAAACACGAATGCGCTATCTGAAATAAGAATGAGCCTTCCGGTTTCAACTACTTTTGCCAATGATGGTGGTGTGGCGGGGAACGTTAGTTGGATGAACGCAAGCAGTCCTACAGCCGCACCGAACAATGACCAAACTTTTATTGGCGGATGTTTTGCAGACCCTGCTAACAGCGAAGCTAAAATAAGGTGCTCGTTGCATAATGTTTTAGCAAATAAGTCTTTAGGTATACTTGTATTCTTCCAATTCCAATATGAAGTTTAATTGGGACCATTAGTTATAGTATTTGTGGTCAAGGGTATGAAAGACTGGATTTTGACCGAACATTACGGCTTGTTAAAGGGGCTAGATGTATTCGAAGGTTCTGTAGACTGTTAAGTTCTATCGGTTAAATCCTATAGGACCGGGAGCAGGCTCCTCACTTGGCTCTTCTTCTTTACTTTCAACTATTACAGGCCTCTGTGACTCTATGATATCCGCTACCCTTTTGTTATACTTCACTGTCATATGGTCACCTATGATAGCGCTAAATATCATTACCACTGGTATGAGAAGCCCGAATGTTAAGGCGCACATGATTGCAAATATTACGCCCCAAATAATCCCGGCCACAACATTCGTGTAACAGAGGCCGAACCCTGGGAATATAAGGTTCAAGGCAATTGACGCTATTCTTGATTTTCTCATCGGGATTACATTAGTGTAGGTTATATTCATTAGAAATTACCTTTCATAAAAGGGACTTTGAATTTACCTTCCTTGGAAGCGTGACAAGTGTAAATAACCTTGTTGGTTTCTTGACTTCTAATTATCATGACAAATACACCGTCATCAGCCTTGTAGACTCTTTTCTTTCCTAGTGTTACTGCTCTTAAATATTTATCATTCTCATCAAAAATATAATCATTCATAGGTGCTGGAGCATATAAGCACTTAATGAATAATGTGTCCTCGTTCAGTGGGACTTGTTCTGTCACGTCATGTGCTAGAGACTGTGAGGATGCTAGTAAAGCTGCTAATGTTAAAAAAGTTTTCATATTACGCCTTTCGGTTAAACGCCTTTGTTAATAGAACAGGCCGGAAGAAGGCGTAGGCTCCCGACCTTATTTTACTATACGGAACTTCCGTGAAGAAACTTTAGCTTTTTATTGAAAAATGCACGTAGTCTTTGTGGATTCTAAGTCCTAAGTTCTTGATGTCTAAACCTAATTCAACCGCTGCAGTTTCTCCGTCTTTAGCAAACTGAATCCATTTCTCTGTAGGCTCGTCCCAAGAATAAGTGCTCGGCTTAATGTCAACAGCCTTGCCAATTAAGTGGTCACTGGCCATTGTCCAACTTACGCCTTGCGCTACAAGTTCCTTTTGACGTTCTACTGTGCGAAGCCCTTCTAGAATACTGATATCGTATTCGGGGAATCTGTTCAGAAAATAGGTGGCCCAAATAATGAGCCTACTGTCAATGCCTATCAACCTGCTGATGCTTGTCCTACCGAATTTGCGCATTACTCTTTCTCCTCTGTTTTTGTAACACCGACTTCCTTGAATTTTCGCAACTTTTTCTTTGCTTTATAGTCTTTTGTTACAAAGTTACAGTTCTGCAGGAATCTGCTTAGTAGTCGCATTTCATCTAAGCCTTCGACTGTCTCCATGTCTTGTTTGAAGTTATTGTATAAATGCACTAGTGCTGCTAAGTGACCTTCATCGTCTATTTTGTTAGCAACTAGCCTTTTAGCATCCCCATATAGACGCTTGCTAGTGAATACGTAGTCTTCAAGGTTGTCTGCTCTGTGCTGTGCTTCCGTGTCTGCTAAGGTCTGGTCCTCTTGTTCGACAAGACCAACTTCGAATGAATTATAGGCGTCCTCGTAACGACCTTCCCAGCTGTTATACAATTCTCTACGTTGCTCGTGGCTGTGAAGAACCTTGTATTTATTACCTTTAGGGTCGGACAAGAAATCAGCAGCGGAAACCTTCTCCCATCTTTCGTCTTTTTCCTTGGTATATTCAAAGTTTTTTCTTTCTTTGTAAGGTAACTTATTCTTCTCTTCATCCTCAACTTTAGGAAAGTCGTTATAATAATACTCACTTGTGAACTTATATAACATTTCAAGTTCTTCATCAGATAGTTTATGGATGTAATCGTAATCGACGAATGCGTCAGGTTTCTTTGAATAGCTGTTTTTCACCTTGAGTCCACAGCCTAGTTTTCTTGCTTTAGGTCTTCTTGCCATTTATTCTCCTCGTTAACGGCGTTGGTATATACTTATATTACACCATTAACAAGAAGATTTCAAGGAAGTTCTTTTAAGGTAGGTAAGCAGTCGGTTACCCAAGCTAGTGAGTAATTTACGCCTTCATTTTCGAAGTTTAGTGTATACATTTCTTGACACGAGAATTCGTTGAAACTGACCTTTGGAAATCCAACTAACTTAATAATATCCTCGATAGCGTCTTGGTAGTCACAAATCATCATACCGAGTCCTGGGTTTTCGTCTCGTTCACTGTCGGACCAGTTCTCGTAGTTATACTGCTCCATAGTGATTTCAAATTGATAGTGTTCTTTAATGTTCTCTTCTATTCTCAGAGCCTTACTGATTACATTACTCAACAACATCTTCTTTTTCATCCTCTACTACAGCGTATACAAGTTCAGAAACATTTACAATTAAAGAAATAACACCGTCCTTTCTAGCGAACATGATAATTTCTTGCACATCGTCTACTAGGACACTGAAGGCTTTAATAATGATTGGAGTCCCATCCTTAAGCATGACACTATATGTTAGGTCTTGGGGTTCCAGCTTTCCGCCTCTGATTTCGGTTAATTCTGCCATTTACTATTCTCCTCTGAATTTAGTTCTGTAACGGAAACTTTTTTTGGCATGTTTTTTGCCTTTAAGGTGAAAGCATCCTGCGTTACTGCAGTGTTTCTTAATAAGTTCCCTTACTTCTGTTATTTGCGCCTCGTTCTTAATTTCAACAGGCTTGTCTTCATTCTGCATTACTTCAGAGACAATGTCAACAAGTTTTTCCTCGGAAGGAAGTTTACTCATAGGGTGCAATGTTTTTGTAAGCTGTTTATACCCAGGTCTGTCCATTTCACCAGGTGTGTCATTGAAACGTCCAACTAAGTCACACCCCCAAGCCCAGCCAACAGCTTTGAATTCAGCCTCTAGAACGCTACGGTCTCCTGCCCATTTGGTATCTTTTCTTTGGAACAGTATGAAAGGTTTAGCAAGGTCGTGAATATACTTCAAAGAACGGATATCTGCTACAAGGTTCAGTCCAGAATACACTGTTTTCATTTCATAACCAATCATATCCTCGTATTGGCCAGTAAAGGGCATTTTTAGGTCGATTGGAAGGTCGCAAGGCCTACAGTGCATTTCTTTCCTTTGTTTGAATTCAGTGCCTTCTAGTGCTAAATCTTGCCACTGTGGGAACTTGTTATTGAGTCTGTGGTATACTGCAAATTCGCCTTCGATTCCTCGTAGCTGTTGCTTAGGGTCTGCAGAGTCCTTAAGACCTGCTTTGCGATTGGTTTCGCGGATTAGTTCATTCAGCCTTTCAGCCTCTAGTAACATTTCTCTAGTCATTGTGATTGGTTCTAGAATATTGTTTTTAAGCATGGCAATTTTCTCCTCTTCTAAATTTACCTATATAGTTATATTACACCATTTGGTGGAAAAATCAAGTTCGATGCGTTTGATCATTTATCAGTTAAAATCTTCTTTATTCTTTTCATCTTCAAAGGCTCATGGCACGGTAATATTTCTTCTTCTCTGGAATAATCACATTTCTCACAGGAATGTAAAGCATATTCACCTTTAGAGTCTTCCCTATACCATCCTAGATATTCTACGTTACTGCCACAGATAGGACATTTCATTTTTTTCTCCGTTTACGTTTAATCATTTATCAGTTAAAATCTTCTTTAGTTCTAGTTTTTCAGGCGTTACAGGGTCCGATTCACACCAAGCTAGAATCTTGTCAAGTTTTACTTGTTGTTGTTTAACCAATTTCTTTAGTTCTGTAATATCTTCATTAACATCTAATTGGTTTATTCGCTTAATTTCATCTATAAAGTTAGTAATGTTTTTACCTTGCGACCATTCATTCTTAAGTGCTCCTGTGACCTTTATAAAACCTAAGTTCTCTAGGTGGTTACGGTAAGATGTGAAGGAATGGTCTTCCATAGCTTCAATTTCTTCACCCATCTTCTCCGAGAACCTTACTTTGACCTTTCTCTGAACATCGTCTTTTGTCACTTTCACAAAAGGGTCTCGTGCATTGATAAGTGAAGTTAATAGCCAGTTACAAAACTTATAGGAAGTGTGTAAACCTTCTGCTTTTATGGCTCTTTCTAGTCTCTGTATTATCTTTTTCTCAGGTTTTAACATTGTTTCTCCTTCGCTGTGAATGTTACCTACAAATATAATATACATTTTCTTATCGGTCGTGTCAAGCCTTTCCTTGAGCCGGGAAAATAAAAACTTGCGGGAAAGTGTAAGTGATTGAAATTTATAGTCGCGGGAAAGAATGGGAAAATAACGGGAAAGAATGGGAAAAAGTTTCCGATACGGCTTGTAATATCATCA